>OHFI01000869.1_pt1 | contig 10589 bp, 9 predicted proteins | sample 1567431 | NCBI WGS metagenome assembly OHFI01 (sample SAMEA3879569, study PRJEB24766) | human gut metagenome | biome: human-associated habitat; feature: feces | place: USA | collected 1985/1987 | reverse complement strand
TGGGCTATCGCAATACGCCGCTCTTCCGTCTGGACGAAGTAAACGTCTCCGACACCCTGACGGTGGACTGCCCGCCGCGCGGCAGCGGCATCTATGTGCTGGAAGGCGCAGGAACCCTGAGCGCAAACGGCCGCAGCCTGCCTCTGAAAAAGACCGACCAGCTCTTTGTCCCCGCTGGAACGGGAAGATTTACACTGTATGCGGAGGCTCCGCTGAGGGTCCTGCATTTCTTTGGCCCTGAACAGAAAAAATAAATTCCAATGTAAAAAAGACCTCCGCAGCCCTGAAAGGCGGCGGAGGTCTTCTGCTATATGGAAGAGGTCACTTCCGTGCTATCATCTCGGTATACAATCGATGCCATTATCAACAAAAAGATCGTCAGCCGCGTCCTTTTCATACATGGATCATCCTCTCGAGTTGTTTGTGGTTACAATAAGACGCTGAAGTATGCGCAGATGGTGTTGGGTGGGGAAATCGAGCATTATCTCTCCCTCAGCTGTGACCACGGCAGGCTGGAAGAACAATGACATAACAAACACAGCCCCGCTTTGGCGAAGGAGAAGCCAAAGCGGGGCTGTATTCAATGAAGGAGAAATGAAAGGAATATCAGGTTACAAATTCAGCTCAAACTGTTCCACCGTAACAGTTGCTTTGCCATCGGCAGCAAAGGTGATGCCATCGGCAGACTGGGGGGTGTAGATCCATGCGGTCATGGTCTGCTCACCGTCGTTGGCGAAAACTTCGATGCTGTTTTTGTCCAGCAGGATACGGAGCTTGAGCGCACCGTTCTGGCTGCGCACCTTGCAGCTGCGGCGGTGAACAATGTCGGCACGGGAACCGGCATAGCTGCGATCCAGCGTCAGCTCGGAGGTGTAGGGGTCGTAGGTCAGGCTGGTGTGATGGTCTGCATCGGCGGCCAGCTTCAGGGTGAAGGAGCGGTATTCGCCGGGCTGCACCGTGACGGTCAGATCCGCCACACGGCCCTTGATGCCTTCCAGAGAGGTTTCGTTTTGCACCGTCACATTTTCGTGGAAGGTTCGCTTGCCGTGGACGGCATCCAGCTCCCGCACCGGGGTCTGAAGAATGCGTCCGTCCTTGATGTGCAGCTCGCGCGGGCAGATGGTCTGCCCGAACCACTTGCAGCCCTTGGGCTTATCCTCGGTGTCCGACCAGGTCTGCAGCCATGCGGTCATGAGCCGGCGGCCATCCGGGGCAAGGGTGGTCTGGGTGGCGTAGAAGTCGATGCCGCCATCCATCAGTTGCACATTTTCCTTGGTGAAGGTGTGGGTGGCTTCGTCGTAGCTGCCGATGAAGGCAATCACGTTGTGACCGTTGTGGAACTCGCCCTTGGGCAGCATCTCCATGGGGCCGAGCATCAAGACCTGCTTGCCGTCCAGCGGGAAGAAGTCCGGGCACTCCCACATTTTGCCGTACTGATTGTTGCAGCGTTCCAGCACCGTGACAAAGTGCCAGTCGAAGCCGTCCTTGCTCTGGAACAGTGCCGCTGCGCCGCTGCCGTCCTCGGCCAGGCAGACGGTGACGACAGAGTAGGTGCCATCGGCCTCACGCCAGATCTTGGGGTCCCGGAAGTCGAACTTGCTGAAGCCTTCCGGCAGGTCTTTCTGGGTCAGCACCGGGTTGCAGGCAGGCTTTTCGTAGTTCAGTCCATCACCGATGGCAATGCTCTGGGTCTGGATGTCCCGCATCTCCCCATTGGGCTGCTTTTCTGCCACCACACTGGTGTACATCAGCAGCTGTTTGCCGTCATCCATCTGGGTGGCAGAGCCGGAGAAACAGCCGGGGCCATTGTCTGCCGGGGAATCCGGTGCAAGCGCACAGGGCAGATACTCCCAGTGCAGCAGGTCGGTGCTGACGGCGTGACCCCAGTGCATGGGCGCCCACCGCACATCGTAGGGGTTATACTGATAGAACTGGTGATACTTCCCTTTATAATAAGAGAAGCCGTTGGGGTCGTTGAGCCAGCCCACATAAGGAGTCATGTGGTAAGCAGGGCGTTCCGCCGGGGAAATGGCAGCGCCGTGCTCGGCCTCGTAGGCACGGGCTTTTTGTAAAGTCAAATCGTTCATGGAATCCTCCAAAGGAAAGAATTCTTATGCGTAGTAAGCATCCAGATATTTCTGCATAATGCCCAGATAGTCGGACAGGCCGTAGGCTTCCAGCTTGCTCAGATATTCGTTCCACTCTGCATCCGTAGTGCCGTTCATGATCCAGTTGGCCTTCTGCGTATTCATGTAGGTCTGCAGATCTGCCTGCAGGTTAGAGATCTGCTCGGTGTCCTCGTTGCTCATAAAGACATTGGGATAGACATAATCGTTGTTCATATCCGGGGTGTAGATCTCCTTGATCCAGTCCAGACGATACTGTGCATCGTCCGGGCAGGTAACGTATACACCATAGTAATCATCCAGAACCGCCAGAGGTCCACTGACACACTGCGCTTCACGGACTTCCACGGGAGAAGCATCGCCCAGAGGAGCGTGCTTCAGCATGGGCTCGCCCTTATCGTTGGTGGACAGTTCAAAAATGTTAAAGCCTTCCGCATCGCCGTAAGTACCCCAGTTGTTCTGCGGAGACTGGAGGGGGGCGTACATCTGATCCAGCCATGCGCAAACCAGTGCAGGATTAGCCGCCTTTGCGGTGACAACGCATCTGCCGCGGGCAAAGCCGCTGGTGAAAGAGCCGTTCTGCGGAGTGATATTTCGGGTATCGGCGGTCAGGGCAGGCAGCGGCTCCCAGTCGGTCAGGTTGTCAATGTTGGCAACATCCCAGCTGAAGCAGACACCATAGCGGCCAGCCTTGCCCTTGGAAACATAGGTGGACCACTCCTGCGTGAAGCACTCCGGGTCGATGAGCTTCTCGGCATACAGCTTGTGCAGCCAGTCCAGACCATCGCGGTAGCCCTGCTGGGTGGCGGCACAGATGACTTTCCGGTCGTTGGTAACGGCAATATGACGGTCCTTGTCTGCGTCGCCGTAGCCTTCGCCAAAGCCATTGATGAGGATGCTGGGGTCCTGATCGCCGTTGTTGACGATGCAGGACATGGGGATGATGTCGCCGTCAATGCCATACTCTGCCTTGAGAGAAGCGGCGTTATCACGGAATGCCATCAGCACCTGCTCAAACTCGTCCACTGTGGTGGGCATCGACAGACCGAGGAAGTTCAGCCACTTGGTATTGATGAAGCTCATGTTGCCAATGGTCTGGATGGCGGTCTTTTCTGCGCCGAGCTGCTCGATCCAGGGCAGTGCCCAGATGTGGCCATCGCTGTCGGTGCACATGGTGCGGTACTCCGGGTACTGCTCAAAGACCTTCTGGAGATAAGGCATATTGTTGTCAATGTAGTCTTCCAGATTGAGGATGACACCCTGATCTGCGTAGCGCAGCAGATTGCTGTCGGTAAAATCAGCAGTAAAAACAAAATCCGTCAGGGTGTTGGGGTTGGACATATTCAGGGTGATCTTATCGCTCCACTGGTCGGACTGGATGGCGGTCCAGTCGATGTGCACATTGGTCTGCTCTTCCAGCCGCTTGAAGATGGTGCGGTTGTTCGGCTCGGGTTCGCTGCCCACAGGGAAGCTGGTCATACCGGTAAAGGTGACCTTTTCGGACAGCGGAAATGTAACGGCACCGGTCGTGTCCACAGCTGCGGCAGCAGAATTGCTGCTGCCGGTGGATTTGCCGCCGCCACAGGCAGACAGAGCAGCGGCAGAGCCCGCCAGAGCGCAGACCTTGAGGAAGTTGCGGCGAGAGATCAGCTTTTTCATGGTATTTTCTCCTTTTTCATGTTTCTTTTTTCGTGTAACAGATGAGCGTACCGGCTCATAAAATTCTGGAATATCCTCAGCCTTTAATGGAACCAGCCATGATGCCGGCATCAAAATACTTCTGGAAGAAGGGATACATCACCAGCAGCGGCAGACTGGAAATAATAATGGTTGCATATTTGAGCAGCTCTGCCATCTTCGCACGTTCGGCAGTACTTTGGATATCTGCGATCATGCCGGATTCCGGCTGGCTCTGGATCAGGATGGAACGCAGCACCAGCTGCAGCGGCTGCTTCGATGCGCTGTTCAGGTAGATCATGGCGTCAAAGTAGCTGTTCCACATCGCCACGAACTGCCACAGAGCCAGAACTGCCACCACCGGCATACAGACGGGCAGCAGGATCTTGAAGAAGTAAAGCATCTCGCTGGCTCCATCCACATCCGCAGCTTCACGCAGCTCACGCGGGATGCCTTGATAATAGGTACGGGCAATGATCATGTTCCACACGCTGAATGCTCCCGGCAGAATGACCGCCCACATGGAATCCAGCAGACCCAGATTGTTGATGAGCAGGTAGGTGGGGATCAGACCGCCGCTGAAAAACATCGTGATCACAAACAAGGCGTTGAAGATCTTTTTGCCTTTGAAGTCCGGCAGCGACATGGGATAAGCGGCAAGCATCGTCACAGCTACCGAGATGATGGTGAAGATGATCGAGTAAAGTACTGCGTTCCTGAAGCCGACCCAGATCTGCTTGTCCGAAACGACACGCTGGTAAGCATCCAGACTCCACTTGCTGAAATCAAAGGAGATGCCCTTGTTTTGCAGAGTGACCGGGTCCATAAAGGACGCGATGACGATGTAGATCATCGGAACGATGATCGCCAGCAGGAACAAGCCCAGAAGTGCGTAGCCGCAGTACAGGATGATCTTATCTTGTCTGGTGTAGAGGGCCATTTTTGATTTTTTCTGTTTTGCCATGGTAAACCCCTCCTTACAAGCCCTTGCCATCGTTCATTTTGGCAACGACCTTGTTCACTGCAATCAGCAGGATGACGTTGACAACGGTGTTGAACAGACCGACTGCCGTGGAAAAGCTGTAATCGCCGTCCAACAGGCCCTTTTTATAAACGTACGTTGCAATGATCTCGGCGGTGTTCAGGTTCAGGTCAGTTTGCAGGGCATAGGCTTTTTCAAAACCGATGCTCATGATGTTGCCTGCCTGCAGGATGAACTGAATAACGACCATATCCTTAATGGCGGGCCACTCCACTGTCATGATCTGCTGGATCAGGTTTGCGCCGTCGATCATCGCAGCTTCCTTCAGATCTTTGCTGGCGTTAGAAAGGGATGCGGTGTACATGATGGATGCCCAGCCGGCACCCTGCCAGATGCCGCTGATGATGTAGATGGGGCGGAACGCTTCCGGCAGCGTCATGAAGTTGATGCTGGTGTGAAGCAGGCCGTTCACCGGACCGGTGACACTCAGCAGCACCCGGACGATGCCGCACAGCACGATGACCGAGATGAAGTTGGGCATATACAGCACCAGCTGCACCTTCTGCTTGATCTTCTTGCTCTCGATACGGTTGAGCAGGAATGCCAGCAGGATGGGGATCGGGAAGCCCCACAGCAAACCGTAGACGCTCAGCTTCAGGGTGTTGATCAGATAGCGCTGGAAGTCCGGCGAGGACATGAAGCGGGTAAAGTTTTTGAAGCCTACCCACTCGCTGCCCCAGATGCCCTTGAAGGGATTGTACTTCTGGAACGCGATCAGCACACCGCCCATGGGAGCGTACTTGAACACCAGCGTCAGCACCACGGCAGGCAGCAGGAACAACAGGTAAAGCTGCCAATGCCGTTTGATGTAGACCCATGTGTTGTGCAGCTTGCGTTCTGCTGTCAGCACAGCCGTTTCCGGCGAGGCCGTCTTTGCTTTCATGAATCATTCTCCTCCTTTTTGATTTGCTTGCCGCTTGATTTACGTTTTACATTTGCACCTTTGAATTTTACGTTTTTCACTTCGTTTGTGCAAATGTAAAACTCTGTAATTCATTTATACCACGCATGCAGGCGAATGTCAACGATAATTCATGGTATACATCAAGAATTATTGTGGATTTGTACAGATGCACAAATTCGAAAGTGCGTAAATATGCAAAATGATGATTTGCATTTTTACATTTGACTAATTTGTGCATTTGCACTATACTGGAGTCACAAAGAATAAGATCCGTCACCAGACTTTATCTATAAAAAAGAACATCCGCTCCTGTATTATAAAGAAAGAGGATGACTTATGGCAACCAAGGTCACCATTCAGGATATTGCAAGCGAACTGCAGCTTTCCCGCAACACAGTTTCAAAGGCCATCAACAACACCGGTGTGCTGGCAGATGCCACACGGGAGAAGATCCTGCGCAAAGCCGCCGAAATGGGCTATAAGCAGTTTGCCTATCTGCCGCTGTTTCAGGAAGACGCTGCAAAAGCAGCAGAGCATTCCATTCTGCCGAGTGACAAACGGGAGATCGCCATGCTGACGACCCGTTTTCTGAACAACTCTCACTTTTCCTCCATGATGCTGGATCGTTTCCAGTCGGAAATCGACCATCTGCACAGCTGCATGACCATTCATCGCATTTCTCCCATAGAGCTGAAAGAGAAAAAACTTCCATCTTCTCTCAACATCCAGCACACAGCCGGCATCATCTGTTTTGAAGTATTCGACTATGACTACGCACAGATGCTGTGCGATCTGGATGTTCCGCTGCTGTTTGTAGACACCCCTGTGATGGATATGCGTCCTCCTCTTAAAGCCGACCGCCTTTATATGGAAAACCGCATTGAGATCCAGAATGCGGTGGCCCACATGGTCCAGCACGGCAAAAAACGCATCAGCTTTGCGGGGGATAAAAACCACTGTCAGTCCTTCTTTGAGCGTTATATGGCTTATAAGGATGCAGTGGAGTACTTTGGTCTGACAGAAGGCCTGAGCACCTGTGCGATGCCATCTGGACAGCAGAACTATCCGGTATCCCTGTACGAAACCATACGTCGGTTCAAAACGATGCCGGATGCCTTTGTCTGCGCCAATGACTTTGTTGCCATGGATCTGGTCAAGGCATTGAATGAGCTGGGGTATTCGGTTCCCGATGATATCTGGGTCTGCGGCTTCGATGACAGTCAGGAGGCTTCCTACTTTGTCCCCCGTCTGACTTCGATCCATATCCATGGACAGATCATGGGCTACACCGCTGCCAATCTGCTTATGACCCGCATCGAAGAGCCATCGCTGAACTATCGCACCGTCTATACGGAAACCAACCTGATCCTGCGCGAATCCACAGGAGATTGAGCGAAAGGAGAACCACCATGCGTGACCTGTGCAATACGGACAAGCCGTTGTTTGCTGTGCTGACGAAATTGACTTACAGTGCTTACCTGAACATCTTATGGCTCGTGTGCAGCCTGCCCATCGTTACCATAGGGGCTTCTACGACCGCATTGTTCTACGTCACGCTCAAAATGGCGGAAGATCGGGACGATGGTCTGACCCGGATGTTTTTTAAGGCGTTCCGGGAAAATTTTAAGCCTGCCACAAAACTCTGGCTTATCCTGCTGGCAGTCGGCAGTTTCCTGGCTGCGGATGGCTTTGTGCTGCGCCGAATGTGGAGCGAAAACATTTTCTGGACGCTGCTCACTGCAGTGCTTATTGGTGCGGCAGTTCTGTACGGCATCGTTCTGCTGTATGCCTTTCCTCTGCTGGCACGGTTTGAAAACACCACCTTCGGCATCCTGAAAACAGCGTTTCTCGTGGGTGTCCGGTATCTGTTTTGCACCCTGCTGATGGCGGCGATCTATGGCATCATGGGGTACGTCATAGTGTTTGTGTTCACGCCTGCATTCCTGCTGGGCATGGGCTTCTGCGCCATGCTCTGCTCCTTTCTGATGCTTCGGATCCTCTATCTGATCGGTGGAGACCCTGATGCAGTACACGAGGAATACGACCATGACAAAAACTGACCGGGATACGCTCCGCTCCCTCCATGGGCGCAAAAAGTGGGAGCACATCTGGGCATATTACAAGCTGCCCATTGCGATCGTGCTCATCGTCGTCTATATCCTTGGCTATGCAGCCTACCGCCACGTGACGAAAAAAGAGGATGTGCTTTACCTTGGTCTGGTAAATATCACTGCCGGGTCTGATCTGACGGAACAGCTTACCACCGGCTTTGCCGAGGCGCAGGGTCTGACCAAAAAGCAACAGGTCGATCTGCTGTCCGGCTTGCTGCTCAGCGAGAGCGAACGCGCAGAGGAGCAGTATGTATATGCTTCGGAGATGAAGCTGCTGGGTGCAGTCAGTGCCCAGCGGTTAGATGTTGTTCTGATGGACGAATATGCACGGGATCGACTGTTGGCAGATGATTATTTTCTCGATCTGCGGACACTGGATGCGTCTTTCCATGCACTGCCGGGTCTGAACGCCGGTGGGACCGTGCTGGATATTTCGGACACGCCGTTTGTCAGGCAGGCAGGTTTTTCTGGCAAGGTCTATCTTGGGGTAGTGCAGAATGCACCGCACCCGGAGCGTGCAGCCGCTTACATTCATTATCTGTTCCAGCGGTGATCGTTGGGTTTCACATCAAGAATAAGGAGAATTATCATGGACATTTTAACGATTGGTGAAGTTTTGATCGACCTGACCCAGACCGGCAAGGATGCGCGCGGCATTCCTCAGTTTGCCGCAAACCCCGGCGGTGCTCCGGCCAATCTGGCGGTGGCTGCTTCCAGACTGGGCGCACAGACCGCCTTTATCGGCAAGGTGGGTGCGGATGCCTTTGGCCGCTACCTGAAAGAGGTTCTGGCAGAGAACAAGGTGGACGTTTCCGGCATGGCGGTGGATGCAGACCACCCCACCACCATGGCGGTGGTCTCGGTGGATGCTACCGGTGAGCGGGATTTCAGCTTCTACCGCAGTGCTAACGCCGATGTGATGCTGAGCAAAGAGGACATTTCGGAGGGCGCTCTGAAAGCTGCCAAAATCGTCCACTTCGGTTCTGTCAGCCTGACCGCTGACCCCTCCCGCACTGCCACGCTGGATGCTGCCGCCCGCGCCAAAAAGCTGGGTGCTACCATCACCTACGACCCCAACTACCGTGCAAACCTCTGGAAGAACAAAGAGGAAGCCATTGCCCAGATGAAAGCTCCCCTGCCACTGGTGGATATTCTGAAAGTGTCCGATGAAGAGCTGCCTCTGCTCACCGGCACCACCGACTGCGAAAGCGGCACGGCACAACTGGCACAGAACGGCATCCGGCTGATTTTCGTCACCTTGGGTGCAAATGGCGTGTTCTACCGCTTTGGGGACAAGACCGGCCATGTGGCTGGCGTTCCCTGCAAGGTAGGCGACACCAACGGCGCAGGCGACACCTTCTTTGGGGCGGCTCTGTCCAAGCTCTGCAAGGAGGAGCTGGACACCCTGACGGTGGACAAGCTGGAAAGCATTCTGGCCTTTGCCAATAAAGCTGCCAGCATCACCACCAGCCGCCACGGTGCGATCCCTGCCATGCCTGCATTGGAAGAAATCGAAAAATAACAGAACCGGCCACCAACCTGTAGCAAATCATACAGGCTGGTGGCTGGTTGGCGCTATGATACCCAAAGTATAACAGGAAAACCGCAGACAGTACGGATGAAAAGTCGTGAAGCAAGATGAATTTTTTGAATTGTCATAAATAACACGATTTTTTGACCGATAACACAAAATTTTGCACCCTTATTCCGTGGGATTCTCTTTATAATAAGAACAGAAATCAAACGGAAAAAGGAGATGTGGATGATGCAAGCAACAAACCTGAAAACGAATCATCTGACCCAGCCTCTCGGCATAGATGCCGGGACGCTGTTTTTATCGTGGCAGTGCGCCGAAGGCGTGCGCCAGACCGCCTACGAAATCGAAGTGACCGCCGGAGCCGAAACGCTGTGGGCAAGCGGAAAGATCTTGAGCAGTGTGATGCACACCGAAACGCCCACCCCTATGCCGCCCAAGACGCAGGGACAGTGGTGCATCCGGCTGTGGGATGAAAATGACCAGCCCGGTGCGTGGAGCGAAGCCGTCTTTGAAACGGGTCTGCCCTTTGCCGACTGGCAGGGCGTGTGGGTCTGCCCGGAAACGGAAGAACCGGATATCGATTGCACTGATGCAATCAACGCCTTTGCAAAGCCCAACTGGGAGCAGAAGCAGGCGGCGCTGGAAGCCTCCGGCAAAGGGCAGGCGCAGCCTTATCAGCCCCACCGCCCGGCAAGTTATCTGCGCAAAACGTTCACTGCTCCGGCGGGAGAAGGCAAGCGGCTGTACATTACCGCCAAGGGGTTGTATGCGGCATGGCTGAACGGCAAGCGGGTCGGCGATATGGTGCTTGCTCCCGGCAGCTTTACCGCAGACAAGCACCTTGGGGCACAGACCTACGATGTGACTGCGCTTGTCCGTGACGGTGAAAATGAGCTGCTCATCGCATTGGGCGACGGCTGGTACCGCAGCACCTCCGGCGTGGATGGAGACCGTGACCTGTTCGGGAAAGAAGTGGCTGTCCTGTTCCAGCTGGAAGTGGACGGCAAGGCGGTCTGCGTTTCGGATGACGACATGGAGGCCACCCAGTGCGGCCCGATTCGCCAAAATGATCTGCAGCAGGGCGAAGTGTATGATGCCCGGCTGGAAGGAGAACTGACCGGCTGGCACGGCGTGAGGACTGCGCCTAACACGCTCCCCCTCATTGGCATGAACACCGTGCCCATCCGGGAGC
>OHFI01000863.1_pt1 | contig 10672 bp, 8 predicted proteins | sample 1567431 | NCBI WGS metagenome assembly OHFI01 (sample SAMEA3879569, study PRJEB24766) | human gut metagenome | biome: human-associated habitat; feature: feces | place: USA | collected 1985/1987 | reverse complement strand
AGCCAGCGTGATATTGCCGAAACGATTGAGGATATATACGGCTTTGAAATTTCGCACGAAACAGTGTCGCAAATAACCGATTGCGTTTTAGATAAACTTGACGATTGGCAAAACAGACCTTTGAAAAGGATGTACACATTTCTGTTTGAGGATTGTATGTATGTTACAATCAGAAAAGAGCATGAAAGCAAAAAAATTATGCAGTATATACAAATTTAGGCTATGATATTGACGGACAAAAGGACATTTTAGGCTTGTGGCTTAATGAAAGCGAAAGCAAACACACATGGATGCAAATATTTGATGAATTAAAAGGACGAGGTGTGGAGGAGGTATTGTTTATCTGTATGGACGGTATTTCCGGTCTTGAAGACGGTGCAAAAGCGATATTTAAAGATGTTGTTGTGCAGCGTTGTATCGTACATTTAATTCGAAATTCAATTAAATATGTGCCAAGCAAGGACTACAAAAAATTCACACAATCGCTTAAAAAAGTTTACGGAGCACCGAGCCTCACAGCCTCTCGAAAAGCCTTTGAGCAGTTCTGTCAGGAGTGGTCACAATATCACGGAGCAGTTGATGTGTGGAAACGAAATTTCAACCATGTCGAGCAGCTTTTCGATTATGGCAGTGCCGTTCGTAAGGTTATGTATACAACCAATGCGGTTGAAAGCATAAATTCAAGTTTCAGAAAAGTTACAAAAAAGGGTGCTTTTCCAAATGAAAACGCACTACTCAAATTGCTCTATTTACGCACAACCGAGCTTTACAAAAAGTGGAATGGCAGTAAGGTTCAAAATTGGGCAATGGTCAGAAATCAACTGTCTACAAATGAAAAAATCAGTGCCCGTATCGAAAAATACGAGCACATGATTTGAGGCATTAACATAATTTTTATGATTTTTAAAAAACTTACACACTTTTCTTGACAAAGCCATTAATTGGAAGATTTGTTTTATTTGGTGATGTATATGACAGCAAAAACAATCCTGTCCTTGTTGCACTCGAGTTAAATCCGACAGAAAAAGGCGGAAAAAATTTAAATGTTATCAAGGTAGCAAGTGCTTACGGCAAAGATGTTGATTTACAAGGCTTTATAAATAAAAGTAAAATTTTGTATGTTGAACCAAATAAAGAAAGAACCCATAATTGGCTGTCGGTTAATAGGCTCAAATTGCCGTTACCCAGTACCAGATATGGATTCTTTAATAACAGTATATCTCAAAGTGAAAATAATGTCAATACGAAAAATAACACCGCTGAGGGTGTTGAGAGTGGAGATGTTAAGTATTCAATTAAAGAAAATGTAAAAAATAAGGTTTCAGGTGAAATATATGATAAGGTGGTTGTTCTTGATACAAACATATTTAAAGGGATTCCACCACGCAATTGGGGTAAAACTTTTAGAAATTTTATTTCAAAACATCTTATAGGAAAAAAGTTTTTAACATTTGACGAGAACGGTAAAGAAGAAATTATAGAATTTGCAAAGCCAAATGAACGAGTAACCAAAAATGGTGCTAACAACAGTCATAAAGTTATTGATAAATTATCAAGAAAGTCAGACAGAAACAGTAAGTTAGTAATCGTTCATTCTGATGAAGTAATAAATATTTCAGAAAAGCAAAATGAAAATGCAGAACATTCACATCAATGGTTAGATGAAAACGGATGGGAATTTAGAAATGCTTTTGTAATGGATAAGTATGGTAAAATATACTCGGTAACATTAAATATTGCAAAGTCTAAAGATGGGCGAAATATACTTTACGATATAAATAAAATAAACGAAGTTGGGTACGGCGACGTGCTCTCAAATGCCAAAGGCAAGAGGAGCTCGCACATAAACCCCAACTTCGTCAATAACAGTATATCTCAAAGTGAAAATAATGTCAATACGAAAAATGACGAAAGTAGCAATGATATCAAATACAGCATGGGAGGATTGAAAGCAGAAACTGCGGACAAGAGTGCACTTGAGAAAGCTATGGAGCTTGAAAAGGACGGTACAGATTCCGAGAAAATCCGTAAGGAAACGGGTTGGTTTAAGGGATATGACGGCAAGTGGCGATTTGAGATAGATAACAGCGAATTAGAGTTTAAAACAGATATCGAAAAGAACAGAGCTGCCGCAATTGAACTTGCGAAAATGAAAGTTAAAAGTGCAGAGCTTGAAGAAAAGATTGTAAATAATACAGCAACAAAAGCAGAGGAAAATGAATACTACAATCTTGACGAAAAAATGATTGAGTACAGAAAAGGAGTGAAATTGAGTGATGTAATAAATCATCCAAAACTTTTTGAAGCGTATCCGCAACTAAAGAATGTAGATGTTTATTACGAGATTTCTTCGGTTAATCGAGGTGTATACAGTTCAAACGGTAATGTGATAATGTTAAATCCGATGCATACGATTGATGAGCAGAAAGAAGCGATTATTCACGAAATTCAGCACGCAATACAGGGAATAGAAAATTTTGCGAACGGAAGTAATTTGGAATACTGGAAAAATCTCGGATACAGCGATGAAGAAGCAATGGCAATGTATTATAACACTGCCGGAGAAAGAGAAGCAAGAGATGTTTCTGCCAGAAGAGATTACAATGCAGAGCAAAGAAAAAACATCCGTCCGGACATTGACAGGAAAGATGTTGTATTTGCTAATAGCGGTGATGCAGTGTATTCGGCGGATAAAGATTTTACTAAATATGATAACCTTGAAACTCTTGATGATAAAGAAATCAAGGTGTATAATAATCGTGGATGGGCATATGGATTGTTTAACAGGGAAGACATGAAGTTGCTTAATGAAAAATTCAGTGAATTAGACAGACGATTAAACAGTAGGACAGATAATATGCTTGCTGACGGTACAAGAATTGTTGAGGTAAACAACAAAATTGTGTCGATTGGCGGAACATATAATGATCCTGAAATTTACAGTGTGCTTCTTATTAATGCTGAAAATGAAACATATGCAGAATATGTTAAGGAGGAAATTCTTGGTTATGTCAATGAACAAAGAAATTACAGTAGAAGAAAGTATGAAGAAATCTGGGAAACTACTCCATTTGTGTATGGAGAAGAAAATATCAGACACTATAATGCGTATGATTATATCTATAAAAAAGGGGGAGATGACACAGGGCTTAGAGCAACATTACCAGGCGATTTTAGCCGTTACGGATATAATAAAGAAAGCAACATCAGAGGAACAAGTGATGCAAATGCTAAAGGAGAAGTATCCGCAGTACAGTTAGATGAAGATACCTCCGACATAAAGTACGCAACAGATGATACCATTAATGATTGGCTTGATGATGAAAGCACACCGCAGGGAATTGACTACGAAAAGGCAGTTGAAAAAAATCCTGTAATAGCAGTAGCGAAAATATATAAAAGTGCGGCACAAACTGCAAAGAGCGGACTTGCACAGGGAAAGAATGTAAAACTTGATGAGAAAGAATACCTAAGAATTGCCGGAAGTATAATGCAGACATACGGTATAAAAGGCAAGTATAACCCTAATTACAAGAAAGAGCTTGCAAGTCAACTTAAGAATTTTGTTGACAGCATAGGAAAGAAAGATGCGAATTTTACAGATTTATTTGAAGAATTTGTAAATGACTGCAAGGGAGGTATTCTGCTTAGCGGTGAGTATGACACAACTCTTATGCGTGAAGAACGAGAGTTTGTACTTGACTTAATTCATGACAAGACTTTGTTCATAAGACCACGAGATATACAGCAGATTGAAGAGGATTACGGTTCGGTAGCAAACTACCGCGTTGCACTTGAATTAAATCCAACTGATAGAGGCGGAAAAAGTTTAAATGTTATCAAGGTAGCAAGTGCTTATGGCAAAGAAAAAAATCTGCATAACTTTATTAACAAAAGTAAAATTTTGTATGTTGAACCAAATAAAAAAAGAACCCATATGTGGCTGAAAGTTAATAGGCTCAAATTGCCGTTACTCAGTAGTTCCACATATGGATTCTTTAATAACAGTATATCTCAAAATTCTAAAAATGTCAATACGAAAAATACAGTATTGGATATACCACAGATAATAATCCGGTTGTAGTAATTAATGATGACATTCTCAAAGGTGTAAAAAAATCAGACTGGGTAAAAACAGTTAAGAATACGATATATGATACTGTGATTTATAAAGATAAATTAAAAACGGCAAATAATCTTGATGAAATAATTATCGCTTCAACAAATTATGTAAATGAGGATTTAAAGCATACAAGAAAAGACAGCTTTAAGGAGTTTGCAAGAGGTGATGTTTTAATAAGGGTTGGAAGTAATGATTATTCCGCAAAGGTAATTGTCGGATTTACAAAAGGCAATGAAATGGTACTGTATGATATTATTAATTTCACGCCTAAAAAATTTGACATAAGAAAAGTAGGTATGCAATACCGTACAGTAGCATATACAGCTACGCACAGTAGATTAAACACACCTACTATTGATAGTATATCTCAAAGTGAAAATAATGTCAATACGAAAAATGACGAAAGTAGCAATGATATCAAATACAGCATGGGAGGATTGAAAGCAGAAACTGCGGACAAGAGTGCACTTGAGAAAGCTATGGAGCTTGAAAAGGACGGTACAGATTCCGAGAAAATCCGTAAGGAAACGGGTTGGTTTAAGGGATATGACGGCAAGTGGCGATTTGAGATAGATAACAGCGAATTAGAGTTTAAAACAGATATCGAAAAGAACAGAGCTGCCGCAATTGAACTTGCGAAAATGAAAGTTAAAAGTGCAGAGCTTGAAGAAAAGATTGTAAATAATACAGCAACAAAAGCAGAGGAAAATGAATACTACAATCTTGACGAAAAAATGATTGAGTACAGAAAAGGAGTGAAATTGAGTGATGTAATAAATCATCCAAAACTTTTTGAAGCGTATCCGCAACTAAAGAATGTAGATGTTTATTACGAGATTTCTTCGGTTAATCGAGGTGTATACAGTTCAAACGGTAATGTGATAATGTTAAATCCGATGCATACGATTGATGAGCAGAAAGAAGCGATTATTCACGAAATTCAGCACGCAATACAGGGAATAGAAAATTTTGCGAACGGAAGTAATTTGGAATACTGGAAAAATCTCGGATACAGCGATGAAGAAGCAATGGCAATGTATTATAACACTGCCGGAGAAAGAGAAGCAAGAGATGTTTCTGCCAGAAGAGATTACAATGCAGAGCAAAGAAAAAACATCCGTCCGGACATTGACAGGAAAGATGTTGTATTTGCTAATAGCGGTGATGCAGGGTATTCGGCGGATGAAAATATAATGCAAAATGATTTTGAGAAGAAAGTTGACCAAATAGAGAATAACACATACAATTCAAATGATGTTGTTATTATGGGCAGAACCCCAAAGGTGTTACAGGATATTGGATTTAATTCGTTGCCTGTTGCAATGACGAAAAATCATATATATTCTGTTGCAGTATCAGAAGCGAGGGCGAAAAATGAGGGGAGATATAAGAAAAACACTAATTATCATGATTTAGGTTTCAATACGGTTAAGCAAATTTATAATAAAATTTCTGATCCGCTTATGGTAATTGCTCACCCTGATTTTACTAATAAAGAGAGCAGGGACAGTACTCATAAAGTTATTGCATTGGTTGATTTATCCGTAAATAATAAGCAGGTAATTGCGCCTATCGTGGTAGATTTTGAAAGTAGATATAACAAAAAAATAATTGATGTCAATCTTGTGGCAACATACTTTAATAAAAACAATATTAATGATTTAATAAAAGAAGCAATAGCTTTAGAAAATAATAATCAAGTTGGTTTTTATTATTTAGACAAAAAAAGAACTCAAAGTATAATTAAGCAGAAAGGGTACCAATTACCCAGTGTACTTAATAACTTGAGTTCCAATATTATTATACGCAAAATTGACAGCAATGTCAATAAAAAAATTAATAAAATTACCCAAAGCAAGCAATTTGTAAGGTGGTTTGGTGATTGGCAGAATAGTCCGAAATCTGCAAGTAAGGTTGTGGACGGTAACGGTGAACCTCTTGTAGTGTATCACCAGACGGGAAATGATTTTACAGTATTTGATACTAAGCATACCGGTGCTGGTGAGTTTGACAGCGAAATGCCGACAGGAATATTTATGAAGCCGACAAATTGGGTACCCCATAAAATTCTGTGTAAATAATAATCCTTCAAGCAATAACAAAACAGCGGATTGCGGTGTAATCAGTCTTTCTGATTTGCCCCGTGTCAACTTTTCATTCCGCAGACAGGAAATTCTATTCTCGTGGGCAAATCAAGCCGGTATTCTGTCCTCAAATATTATTTGATAACTGGCTCAAAACTATATCCAAGTTTCGACATCTTTGTGTCCAGCGTTCGACAATCTTTTGCGACGCTAAATACAACATTTTGCGCAGGCTGTCATCATTTGTGAATGACGGCTTGTTCTTCGTAATTTGCCTGAACTGACGGTTCAAACTTTCAATAATATTCGTTGTATATATTATCTTCCGAACCTCGGGCGGATATGCGAAGAATGTGGATAGAATATCCCAATTTTCCTCCCAACTTTTTACGCAGGAGGGATAAGTTTTGCCCCACTTATCCTTGAACAAAATCAGGTTGTTCATAGCCTCCTCCTCGCTGATAGCTTGATATACTTTCTTGAGGTCAACCATCAGCTTCTTGATGTGTTTGTAGCTGACAAACCTTGTGCTTGAACGTATTTGATGAATGATGCAACGCTGAATTTGTGCATTTGGAAAAGCCGCTTTAATAGCTTGTCTGAAACCTGTCAGACCGTCCACGCAGAACAGAAATACATCTTTAATTCCACGAGTTTTGAGCTCGTTCAACACATTCAACCAAAATTTACTGCTCTCATTTTCGCCAATCCATATTCCGAGAATATCTTTCTGACAGTCAAGATTGATGCCCAGAACTACATACTCAGCCTTCGTGATATACTGATGATTTTACTTGACTTTGTAATGGATTGCATCCATAAAAACAAACGGAAATACAGCTTCAAAAGGTCTATTTTGCCATGCAGTCACATCGGGCATAATCTTCTCACTTATCTTGCTGACAAGCTCGGGAGAAATTTCTATATCATACAGATTTTTGATTTGTTCGGAAATATCACGCTGGCTCATTCCGCAGGCATAGAGTGAGAGAATTTTCTCTTCAATACCGTCTGCATTGCGGTTGTATTTGCTGATTATTTTGGGTTCGTATTCACCGTTTCTGTCCCTCGGAACTTTGATTTCAAGCTCTCCCATCTGCGTTTTTACCGTCTTTTTCGAGTAGCCGTTTCTGTAATTTTTCGACTTATTGCCGTATTCATCATTCGACATTCTTTCGCTTTTCTCATAGCCGAGTTCATCGGAAAGCTCACATTCCATAACCTCCTGAAGAATGTCCTTGAACATATCTTTCATCGCCGTCATCACTTCGTCTGTTGAGGTGAAATTCTGACTTCTTCTTTACCTTGATTCGCTATCTTTCTATTCATTCTGTCCGTTCACCATCCCGCAAAAAATCGTGATGAACCACTTTTTTATCAGTCATCGCTTTTTTGTGTTATTATTTTATTTAATTTTCAAAACAACTGCGAGAGTGAATTTCATATTTTCGGGGTCAAAATTATGACTTACATTACCGTTGTATTGTTTTGCTATTCGTTCTATACTTTTTATTCCGTAGCCGTGAATAAATTTATTGCTTTTGGTTGTCTGTAATTTGCCGTCCTTAAGATTAGGAGCAGTTGCGCAGTAATTCCATATGTTGATTACAATATAGTTTGTGTTCGTTTGCTTAACTGTAAGCTCAATTTTCTTGTTATCGGCATTTTGCGTTGCCTCGAGAGCGTTTTCAAGAATATTATCAAGTAATGATGTTATATCGTTATTTGAAATGCAAGAAAAATCTATATCTCGAATATCGCAGTAGAAGTCAATCTCTTTATCTTTGCAAGCACTGACATATCTGTTTATGATTGCATTTATAAGTTTGTTATCGCTGTATTTCTTTAAGTATTTAATCTGATAATCTTCATACAGACTGTCAATGTATTTGTTTATGCTTTCAAAGTCTTTTTCGTTTGAAAGTTCTTTTATTGAAAGCAAGTGGCGTTTTATATCGTGAATTAAAATATTAGAATTTTCGTATTGATTTTGCAAAATAGAGTAATATTCGGTATCAATTTCTGATTTTTGCTTTTGCAGCTTTAGCGCCGTGTTTTCGTATTGAGTTTTCAATACGTCTTCGTGTACAAGAAAAACAACTATATTTGAATACATTAAAAGCAGAGCGCCTACCGCAAACAAAACATATGTAAATTCGTCAAGTTTATAGTTAAGCGAAATGTATGACATACCGCATATTATAAGTATTGACGCCATCGGCAGAAAGAAAAGCATATTTGTTTTATTTAGCTTCAAATTTTCTTTATTTTCTTTAACGGAAATTTTAGATACAAAGTATGCAATAAAGAAGAAAAATAACTGCGAGCTGCCGCTTAATAAGAAAAATATCATACCGTTCTCAGTGATTCCTTTAATATCAATATTAAAAGTTACCATTACAAGGAACAGCAGAGTCATTTTTGTTATGAGAGTTATAGATGTGAGAAGAATTGAAGTAAATATTGCTTGAAAAACATTTGTGTTAAAGCAAAAAATACACAGCAACAGATTGCAAGCTAAAAATGCTACAATATTTGAATATTCAACACCTACCGTATTTATTATAAATTGCAGTGCAGCAGACAATGAAAAACATAAAAATAAACCCATATTGCTCATTTTCTGAGCAAATTTGTTGGAAATAAATATGTAAGAAATGATTGCCCCAAATACCGTTACCGTCGCATAGCTGAAAATTATCATACAATACCTCCCGCAAAATCAAAAAAGGCTTTTTTAAATTCTGCGTATTTTCTTTGCGAAATGCAATGCTCCATAAGATTCTCATTGGCCCCCTGAAATGTAATTGAACTTTTATCAAAGTTAATTACATTCTGTAAGTTTACGATATAGCTTTTATGCGATTGGACAAAGCAGTTAGGCTGATTGATTATTTCGTACCATTCGGCAGGTTTCTTATTGGTTTCGTATGATTTGTATTTAGTAACGATAAGTGAACCGTGTTTTCTGTTTTCAATATAGAGAATATCCCTTGTTTTTACGGTGAAAATTTCGTCATATTTTTCTATTATAATACTTTTACTGATTTTCTTGTAATAGTCAACGGCTTCAAGAAAATTTCTGTTAAACCTTTCAGTGTCAATCGGCTTTGAAAGATATCTGAAAACCTGAATTTTCATTGCACTGTCAAGGTAAGCTGGATATGAGGTAAGAATCATAATAATAATGTCGGGGTTTAATTGTTTTAATCTTTCCGATACCTCAAGTCCGTTTACGGCAGGCATTTGAACATCGACTATAGCGATGTCGTAAGAATGTTTTTCTTTAAAAATAAAATCACCGCAGGTACGCATATCTATATTAAATTCTATTTTATAGTTTTTTTGAAGATTACTTATAAGTAACCGTACTTTTTCGAGTATTGATTTATCATCATCACAAAGCAGAATATTAAGCACCGAAATTCCCCCTTTAGAAGATATTATACAACATAATTTTTAATTTGTCATATAAAAAACATCACTTTTGACTTTTTTTAATGCGTTTTTGCCCAAACTGTAACAAATGAAAATCCTTGTGCTATAATAAAATCAGTAAATAAAGGAAAAACAAGTACATTTAGAAGTTTTGTATTTAGCAGTTTTGATTATGGCACTTCACAGCTACTTCATACATCTGCGATATGATGTGTGAAGTAAAGCGGTGCTGTGCAACGGTACGGAGGTTTGTATAAAATAAAAAGGGAGAAATACTCTTGAATACAGTTGCATTACAGGATTTTCAATCATATGCAAAAGTTAATGACAATGTTATTAACAAATTCAAGAATAAAATTCCTGAAACTTTGCTTAAAATTTGGCAAAATTACGGATTAGGCACTTTTATGAACGGATATATTAAAGTGATTAATCCCGATGATTATCAAAGTATAATTGATAATACATAATTACCTTGGAAAGCGGCGAGTATATAAGTATAATGTATCTTCGCTACGGAATATGTGAACTGATGCTCAAAGATTTTGATTTCTTTTTAAAAAGACTTGCAGACAAGAGCTTTTTAAACGAATTTTTTTCCTTGAATCAGTATTATAAAGCTGTTAACGAACATGGAAATTTGTTGTATATAGAGTGTTTTGGTTATATGCCTTTATTAGCGCTCGGTGGGGACGAAGACACCGATAATCTGAAAAAATTTCAGATACTTGAGCACATAGCGTTGATAAATTCATATTTCCTCATACTGATGTAAATCCGTTCTGCCTGACATCTTGAGATTTATAAAAATTGAGTAATCGGCAATATTGATGTTTAAAGAGAGAGGGAGCAAGATGTTAGGCAACGAGATTTATTAATTTTAAATTTGATAGTATCTTATATGTTTTAGTGGTATCTGCAGTTAATGAGGATACTGCTTTTTTTTATTTGGCTCAATGTCAATAGTTGGGGTAAATTATGGTTTAGCGGAGTGTCGGTCGGGCATTGAAATTTAGCTAACGCTAAA
>OHFI01000850.1_pt1 | contig 10770 bp, 6 predicted proteins | sample 1567431 | NCBI WGS metagenome assembly OHFI01 (sample SAMEA3879569, study PRJEB24766) | human gut metagenome | biome: human-associated habitat; feature: feces | place: USA | collected 1985/1987 | reverse complement strand
GGTAGCTTTATACACAGCGACTATCTGAGCGACAGCAAGGTAACTCAGCCGGCAGCACCCGCTACAAAGAAAGAGGAAACTACTAAGCCTGCGGATACTACTACAAAGAAGCAGGAAAATAAGCCTGCCGAAGATAACTGGAGATTTACAAAGCAGGATTGTGAAGATATATTAAAGGCTTGCGAAAAGTACGCAAAGGATAATGGATACGCATTTTTCAAACCCTCAGATGTTGGTACAACAAAGGGCAAAGTATATCAACACAGCACTTGGACGCAGGTTTATTCCAATCATCCCGATAGTTTGTATTCCAAAAAACAAGCTATAGAATATCTTTGCCAGTTCTATGAATTTAATGAAAGTCAAGGTTTTTCTACTTGTATAGACTATTGCCTTGCAAGTGACTACTATGAATGGCTTAAATCTGAAGGTGTCAAAAACCCCGAAACTCACACCGCTTGTCAGGATTTGACGGCTTATGTGTTCTTCCCTTGTATGGGCTAATATTTCAGTAGCAATAAACAATAGAATATAGATTTTAGAGCTTTGAAAATATAAATTCAAGGCTCTTTTTCTTTTTCTTTTTCTGACAGTCAAATGAAAATCCAAAGCAGTCCGCACCCGTAGGACTGCTTTTTTATATATACAAATACAAACCAAGAAAGGAAATCAGTATGAAAAACAGACTCAGAAAAATGTTGAGCTTGGTTTTAGCTGTCGTTATTGCTATGTCGGCAATAAGCCTGAACACATTTGCGGCTACAATATTAGATATTAAAGACGGCTCAACAAATAAGTTATATGTTGACTGGTACGATTATTCATATAACTTCAACGGCAGACTGAACACAAGCACATACGGACAGATAATCAAACTCAATGTTGGTAGCCCAACAGGACAGGTAGCGTATTGTATTCAGTCCTCAAAGGATGCTTGGACAAGCGATTATACGGCACAAAAGACCTACAATTTGTTGTCGTTAACGCAACAGCAGAATTTAAAACACGCTCTGATTTATGGCTATCAGGGTACAACAAAATATGGCTACAACGCTGATACTGAACGTATCGCAACGTCGATCGTCACCTGGAATATCTGTGACGGTTGGTTCAACAACTCTTCCGAAAGCACGGCTGTCGGTATATTCACCGAGGATATGTCAAGCTCTATGGCTACAAATGTCAAGGCTTGCTATAACAAGATCAAAGAGCAGATGTTAAGCCATCTTACTATACCGTCTTACGCTGTAAAGCCTACAGTAACAAATGTGCCAAAGCAGAAAATGACGACTAACAGCGATGGAACATTCACAATAACGCTGACTGATAGTAAAAATGTGTCTAAGTATTATGACTGGCAGACGGCAATCAAGAATTACAGCTACCTTTCAATCACCACAGATACAGAGGGCAAGCTCGTTATAAAGTCAACAAAGCCTATCCCCTCCGGCTCGGCTATAACGCTGACAGCTAAGCGTGACAGTAATAAATATCAGAGCAATATTATTGATGTTGCACCTATGTATATGATTTCGGGTAGCGGCTCACAGAGTTCTGCAACATATGTGCAGGATTACGACCCGAGTGAAGCTAAAATTGCTATTTATTCTGACAGTTTAGGCACAGCTCAGATCAAGAAAGTTTGGGAACACAAGCACGACAGCTCAAGCACACAGGCAAGCAACAGCGACATCTATTTCACGATAAAGAACAGTTCGGGAACTGCTGTAAAGGCAACCGGTTCTATACTTATTCTGCAAGCGGTTCCGTAACTAAGTTCGAGCTGAACAGCAGTAACACTTTTTTAGTAAAATCACTTCCCGCAGATGATTACACAGTGTATGAATACGGCACCAACGGCGCAGGCATCCCTTACTACACACGCAGTAATCTTAGTAAGACGGTGACGGTTACGGCGGGCGGCACGGGTACAGTTACTTTCAAAAATACGAGAAATACCGGTACGGGCAAGGTTATAAAAACTTGGGTAGACACCAACGGTAACGCCATAGCCGCAAGCAACAACGTTGAAAGAAATAAGCAGATATATTTCCGCATCAAAAACGCAGACGGTAAATATATCACCGTCAGCGGTACGAAGTACAGCGGCTCATATACGTTTACAGGAACATCGACTAAAGCTACATCGCTGTATGTTAATCCCAGTACAGGTACTTTCACAGTTTCTGACCTGCCTACAGGCAAGTATACCGTATATGAGTACGGCTCACCGGAGGGCTATTCTGTCAACAAAGCATATCAGACAATTACCATCTCAAGAGATAAAACATCGTCCGTGTCTTTCGTAAATAGCGAGGACAGCGGTACGGCTCAGATAAAGAAGGTATGGCTGTCCGATACAACACTGTCAGCTTCAGAAAAAGCAAATCTTGAGAAAAACGTTTACTTTACTGTCAAGGACGCTAATGGTAAGTATATCAAGGTTACAGGCTCGGCAGGAGCGTATGTTTATGCCGGCACTCAGACTTCCGCAAATAATATGAAACTCAGCGGCAGTAAGTTTAATGTAAGCAAGCTCCCGTTGGGAACATACAGTGTGACCGAAATCAATAACGCAAGCGGTTACAATCCGAAAACGCAGACAAAGACGGTCACAATTGCCAATAAGGGCGAAACAAAGTCAGTATCCTTTACGAATAAATCAACGCCTGTTGTAGTTATCCGTAAGCACTTCAGCGATGAGGACAATCTGACAGAAGCACAGCTCAAAGAACAGTATGCTAAAGTTACCGTAAATCTGCAGGTGCTTGGCTACAGCGGAAGTGTTTCCTCGAATCCGCCGGCAGGATACTATGTAGAATTTACCGGTTCTAACGGTAATTATACATACAAAGGGCTTTCGTCAACCAAAACATCAGCAACAAATCTCAAGCTGAATGACAATGGCGAAATGACTATCTCATTCGGTACCAACACAGCTCCGTACTACTTAGCTGTTATTGAAACCTACAGCGGAACAGAGTACGATGTTGATAACCGGGACCAGCGTATTGACCTTGGTGACGGTGATCCGAATGCTGTAATCGACCTTGAAGACATTGAGCTTGACAATCAGCTTAAGACAGGCTCTGTGCAGATTGACAAGCAGTTTTTAAATGAAAACGGTGCTATTGAAAATATCCCAGATGACAAACTTGCCGAGGTTGCTTTTAAAATCAAGCACAACGGCAAATATCTCACCTTTACAGGTAGCGACGGTATCTACACATATAAAGGCGAGAACAATACGGGTACTGAATTAAAGCTGAACAAAGCCACATATAACTTTATTGCAAATGAGCTTCCCGCAAGAGAAGAATACACAGTTTATGAGGTTTCCGGCACAACAGGTTACAGCTTCTCAATCGACCCCGTGACTTTCACAATCACACCTGCCGGCTCGGTAAAGAAAGTGTTTACAAACAAGGCAATGACCGGTACGATAAGTATTGTAAAACACAGTGCAGACGGTGTACTTTCCGGCTGGCAATTCCGTGTTACAGGCACAGCCAAGACCGGACAGAGTTATGACAAGACCTTTATTACCGATGCAAATGGTAATATCACGATTTCTAATTTAAGAATCGGTGATTACAAGGTTACAGAGGTCAAGACAGGTAAAACGGTCGGTTATATTACCGAGAACAGCAAAGACCTTGAGGTTAAGACCGATACTGTAACAACTGTCAATATTGAGAACAAGCCGTATGCAAACATCGTTATCAACAAGGTAGACGCAAAGACCGGCGAAAAGGTAAGCGGTGCTACATTTGGTATTTACACAGACGCAGAATGTGAAATTCCTGCACAGGCATATACATCAGCTACAGACGGAACGTTGACAGACGCTGTAATCACAGAAAGTGCGACAGGCAAATACACTTGCAATTTCCTGCCGATTGAGAGCAAGGATGGCACAAAGTATTATATCAAGGAGCTTACAGCTCCCGAAGGCTACTACCTTGATACAAACGTACACGCAGTAACACTTAAAACAGCAAACGCTACTGTATCGGTAAGCAACGAAATCGGAAAATCCGACTTTAACGAATATCCTTACGGTCACGGTGCTGTAATCAAGGAATGGAAACTTGATAACGGCACAGCAGATATGACAGCCGATGAAATCGCACAGATGAAAGCGGAGCTTGAAAAGAGCCTGTATTTCACTGTAAAGGACAGCAACGGCAAGTATATCACAGCTACAGGTGCAGACGGCGTATACACATATAACGGCGAAAGCACATCAGAATTCAGATACGTTCTGAAAAATAGCACATTTACAATCGCAGAACTGCCTACAGGTGACTACACCGTGACAGAATTCAGCACACTTTCCGATTACACAGTCAAGTCGGAAAATCCCGTAAAGATAACTGTAGTAAGAAATCAGACAGCAACGGCAACGTTTGTAAACGAGCGTGACACAGGCACAGGCAAGGTTATAAAGGTATGGAAGCAGTTTGATACAATGACAGCCGCTGAACAGGCTGAAATCGAAAAAAATGTATACTTTACCGTAACCGACAGCAACGGTGCTTATCTCAAGGTTAAGGAAAGCAACGGTAGCTACATCTACTGCGGCACACAGAAAACAGAAACAAAATTTGCTCTGAAAAACGGTGCATTTGTAATCGCAGAACTGCCGACAGGCGAATACACGGTGACTGAGTACAACAACGCAAAGGACTACAGCCCGAAGCAGCAGACTCAGAAAATAAAAATCACCAAGAATACAGCGGCAGTGCTGACATTTACAAACATCCGTGACACAGGCAACGCAAGTATCGTGAAGAAATGGACAAACCCCAACGGGCTGACAACGGCTCAGAAGGCAGAGCTTGAAAAGAATGTATACTTCACTGTAAAGAATGCTGACGGTGCATATTTAAAGGCTGTATCAAAGAACGGCAAGTATGTATATAACGGCAGTCAGACAGCAGAAGCACGTTTTATGCTGACAAACGGCAAGTTTGAACTTACAGAACTGCCGACCGGAAAGTACACGATAACCGAAATCAACAACGCAGAAGGTTATCTGCCTAAGACACAGGTCAAGACAATCACGGTAACTAAGGACGCAACTGCAAGTGTAGAGTTTGTCAATAAGGTTATTGTCGGCAATGTCACATTAACGAAAGTTGATGAGGACTATCCCGAAAATAAATTGACAGGTGCTATATTTACAGTTTATAAATCGGACAAGAAAACCGTAGTCGGCACAATGAAGGAAACCGAAACAGGCGTGTACAGCCTTGAGGGACTTGTGTACGGCGAATACTATGTACAGGAAACAAAGGCTCCCGAATATTTCGTCCGTGATGTGAATTTCTACTATTTCCAGATCGTAAATGACGGCGAAACCGTAGAAGTTTCCAACGATGAGCTTGGCAAGGGTACGTTTATCAACTCACCTCAAAAGGGCGAAATCAAGATTGTAAAGACTTCTTATGATAATAAGGTTGAAGGCTTCAGCTTTGAAGTAACCGGAAAGACGTTCACAGGTCAGACGTTCAGCAAGATATACACGACCGATAAGGACGGTATAATTCGTATCAATGATTTAAGAGCCGGAGAATACAACATTCACGAAGTTAATGATTCTGCTTCGGCAGGCTATCTTCTACCCGATGATAAGCAGCTGACAATCGACCGTGACGGTGCAATGCTTGTTACAGAAATGCACAACAGCAAGATACCGGACAATCCCCCGACAGGTGCAAACGAGGACAGCTTTACGCAGACAGCAGTTATTATCATATCAATGGTAATGATGAGTGCGGCTGTTGTGCTTGTGTTCCCACTGTCAAAGCGTAAGAGAAAACGCTAAGCAGCATTAAAATTTTATTGTCACCGGGCGGCAGAAAAGCTCTGCCGCCTTTGTGGTGGCGATTAAAGGAGGAGAAATATGAAGAAGAATCAACCATATCGTTCTCAAGTGCAATTACGACTTACCAATCGTGATACCGGAGAGGTGATTTGCCTTAAAATCAAATCGGAACATTCGGATCCGAAAGTTATTTGTTGCTTTGCTATAAATGAACATCTTAAAGAGGGCGACTATTTGATAGAGATTATGTAAGAATGCTTGCTCGAAAACGTGCTACAGGTAGCACATTTAAAGGAGGGCGTAATGGCAAATAAAAACAAATTGCGGCACAAAAACAGCAAATCCATCTTAAAGACCGGTCTTATACTTATCTCCGTTATAGGTGTAATCACATTCCTGATTATATCTTATCTGATTTACAGCTTACAGTGCTACGCATACGACAACAACATATCATCGGATAATTTAAATTTGTCGGTGCTGATAAAATCTATGCCATATTGGACTAATCCAACTTTTACAGCACCTTTTGACATCGGTGCAATAATGCAAATGCACGGTTCTGTTTGGTATATTTACGTTGTTGCTTTGTCACTGCTTGCACTTATGCTATTCAGTAAAAATTACGATGATTACAAAGGCGTGGAAGCCGGAAGTGCCGATTGGGCAACTAAGCGTGACGAAAAGGACAACAGCGATGAAACCGGTATTCCAATCGGAAACAAGTTCTATGTTACCGTTAACAATCCGCATGGACGTTACTATGAACCGCATAATCTGAACGAAATACTAATCGGCGGTCCCGGTGCAGGAAAAACATTCAGAAAAATCAAACCTGATATTATTCAGATGTATGGAAGCTATGTTGTGACCGATCCCAAAGGTGAGCTTTACAGAGATACTGCAAAGCTACTTATGGATAATGGGTACAAGGTGCGTGTGTTTAATCTGATAAACATCAAAAAGACCAACGCATACAATCCGTTTGTTTATATCAATGATGAGCAGGATATTGTTGTTTTGGCAAACACCTTTATTAACGCCTCTGCCGGCGACGATGATAAAGAAGATTTCTGGTCGGGGTCTGCAAAGTCATTGTTGACTGCGATAATGATATATCTTTGGAAAGCTGAAGGCGAGGTGAAATGCTTTGGTCGTGTAGTCAGACTGCTTAACAGTATCACATATAAAAATGGAAGAATAGACGAATTGTGCGAATTGGCTCGTTGCCTTAATAAACACTCAATCGAGCATCCTTGTGATGCTGCTACAATTAACTGGAACGGTATTAAAGGCACTCCCGAAGAAACGATGGGCGGCATAGCTAAAACGTTGTCTACTCGTCTTGACTTATGGGCAGTAGAAGATGTCAACGACCTGACTGTAATTGATGAAATGGACTTTGATAACATCGGCGTTGAAAAGACGGCTATATTTCTGATAGTTCCTCCTGCTGATACAACGTACAAGGCTATTTGCAATATGTTCTATTCACAGCTTTTCTCTCGACTTATGTACTGTGCTAATTTCAAGCATAACGGCAGATTGCCATTGCTCGTGTCAGTCGAACTTGACGAGTTTGCAAATATAGGACGGATACCGAATTTCGATAAAATCACTGCCGTTATACGTTCAAACAACATCAGGGTTTGCGTTGTCTTGCAGTCGCTTCCTCAACTAAAGGCTTTGTATAAGGATAACTGGGAAAGTATTATAGGTAACTGCTCACTGTTTACTTATCTCGGCGCACCTGATTTAGAAACCCGAAAGTACATAGTAGAAAAGCTCGACAAGACTACTGTACGAATAGACACAAGGGGACACAGCCAAGGAACAACAAGCGGCGGCAGCAGTTCAGATAACGAAAGCTATCAAGGTCGTGATTTACTGACTACATCTGAACTGCTAAGAGCGTTCAAGGCTTCACCGAAAATCAAAAAGAAATACGGCGGATATATGATTGAGTTTCTCGACGAATATCCGCCGTTTTGGTTATATAAGTTTGACACATTATCACATCCGCTTATCAGTAAAGTCGGTAGTTCATTTCCAAGCGGAATACCAAACAATACCGATATAAATGAGATGTATTCTGATAATGAGCAAATACAGAAACTCAAGGAGGTGAAAACAAAAATGGCACAGCTTATGGAACAGTCAGTGTCAGAAGAAAAAGCAATGCGTGAGCAGTCCGAGCAGAAACAGGCGGAACAAGAACGTGTCGAACAAGCAGAACTACAGCGACAGTTTGAAGAAGCCGCAAGAGATGCTCAGCTTAGTGAACATCAGAGCGTGCTTGCTGAAATCGACGAAGAAGAATTGATAGCCGATTATGAAATTCCGACTATCGACGAATTTATAGGATAGGAGGTATCTATATGGCACCAATGTTAGAAGATGAGATTATGCACGATGCTGAAAAGATGAACAGTAAAGTTGCCGGCATAGCTCGTACAGGCAAACAGATATATGACTTCATCGAACAGTTGAAACGTGCGAAAAATGCTGCTCCGGAAAATTTAGATAACGGTTTACCGTTTTCTTTTTCCGGTCAGATTACCGACCTCAGCTATTTCAATACGAATGATATTCTGCCAAAAGAGGTTATAGACAGTATCCCTGATGCAGAACTTAAAGAAGCTGTCATATCCAATCTCGAACTGGCGGAAAAGCAAGGTTTGATTGATGTAGATCTGAATAACGGTAATATAACGTTGACAGATAGCGGCAGAGAGTATATCAATAATCCAAACTTCATTCGTGCGGCTAACATAGACAAAGCACGATCGGCTATTCGTGCAATGGAAATTCAGCACGGATTAGAAAGCGATACAGTAAGATATGGCGTTACGCTTGAAGGCACCGATCGTGATCTTCAATTTTTCCGATTTGCTTCTAATCTTGATCTTGAAGAAGTCACACTTTCACCCGATAAGAAAGCGGCTCTGCAAGTTATGGAGAACATATCCAAATGGGAAAAAGACGGACTTATTCAATACAATTCAGAAAATACAAGCATATCGCTTACAAAGCTCGGTCAGAAAAAGCTATACAGTGATTTGGCAGACGGTGTTGATTTGATTGACGAATCGGTAATAGCACCAAAGAATCTTTCATCCGGAAGTTTATCAAATGCCGGTGCGGGTAGTATGGCAACGCAAGCAACTTCTCAAACTGCAGTTCAGACTACACAGGTTGCTTCGGCAACTGCTACACAAGCTACTACAGCCGGCGCAACTCAGGCAGCTACTACAGCCGCCACTACAGCCACAACAGCGGCTTCGTCGGCTGTACCGGTTGCCGGTGCAGTAGTGGTTACAACAAAAGTCGTTTCAGATACGGCTAAAAAAATATCAGATGCGATAATTCGCAGATAAGGAGATTTTATTATGAAAAAGGCATTCAGAAAAATAGCAAAGGCAATTTCAATCACAACCACAATCCTTCTTTCAACCGTATTCCTTGCGTTTTCAGCATTTGCCGAAGGTGGTGGCATTGGCGATGCACCCTCTTCTGTAAACACTGCTACATACAAGACCCTTGTAACACTCGTTTTTTGGGTTGTACGCATAGTCGTGCTCGGCTTAACCGCAATACCGGGACTGATTAAGATTGCACAGGGCGTCGGAAATGAGGATGTGCGTGAACGCAACGGCGGCATATCGCTATTGGTAATCGGCGGTGCTCTTTTTGCGGCAACATTTGCGATTGAGGCTTTATTCTAAGAGAGGTAGATATGAAAAAAATCAGCATCTTTCTTATATGCAGTCTGCTGATGATTTTCGGTTTATCATTTTCTGCCTGTGCGGATGCAGTAACAACCGGTGGAGTAACAGCAACAGCTGTTGCTCCAAGAGCGGTTGACAGCTCAGGAAATATAATTGATGTATCAGAAAATATAAACCACGTTGAACATACGGCTTTTGCAAAAGCAAACGCCACAACGACAGAAACCACCACCACTAAGCCTGCATATAATCAAGAAGAAATGAAAAAAGATCTTGAAGACCTTGGTAAAGAAGATATGGCAGCTTCGGCAGTAGGTATCTTTGCTTGGGTAAAAGGTCTTGTTGACTGGACACAAGGTATTATAAACACACTGGGAATATACATTAAAGCCGGAATAGATAGTCCTTGGGGATTCGATCTTAACGGTTTCGTTGATTTATTTGCACCGTTTTTCAAAACTATCGGATATGGCATACTTGTACTGCTGTTTGGAATTAATTTAATTCATTCTGCTATGCAGTTTGAATTAGTTAATTACAAAGGTGTTATAAAAATTCTTGTAGGGCTTTTATTGGCAAAATTATGGGTAGATTTATCAACAGATATTTGTATAGCCATTATCGATACCTGTACAGATATTGCGTCAAGTGTATTTACAAGTGCTGATGAAATGATAGTTTTTCCGTCATTTGATACGCTTAAAAGCACTGATACGGGATTATGGATTATCGGCGAACTGCTTAATCAGCTATTGGATATTGTATTGCTTGCTCCAATTATAATCGTCGCCTTAGCAATATTAATTATATGCGGGCTCATAATGATAAAATTAATGCTCCGTACTTTTGAGTTGGCGCTATATTGCAGTGTATCACCTGCTTTTTTTGCATGCCTGTTAGGTGATGCGACAAAGGGATATTTTAAGCGTTTTATTGACGGCTTGCTCAGCTCGGCGCTCTCGCTTGTATATATGGGATTAATATATCTTGCAGGATCGTACTGGTGCAAAGTTCTCACAATGAATAATGTAGGTGTAGATTCGCCTATGGACGTCTTGGTTTGGCTGTCTTCGGCCGGACCGAAAGTTTTAGTAGTGCTTGCTATGGGATTTTTAATCTTAAAGCCACCGCTTGCATTACGTCAGCTTACAGGAGGTTCTTAATGATAAAATGCAAAGTAACAAAGAAAATTATGCAGGAACCCGGAACTGT
>OHFI01000849.1_pt1 | contig 10772 bp, 9 predicted proteins | sample 1567431 | NCBI WGS metagenome assembly OHFI01 (sample SAMEA3879569, study PRJEB24766) | human gut metagenome | biome: human-associated habitat; feature: feces | place: USA | collected 1985/1987 | reverse complement strand
GCTTCATAAGGCGCAGTGCCTTGCGGTAGCCCTCAGGTGATGGCATACCATAGTTTCTCTTTGCGCAGTCCTCAAGGTCTTTTCCCTTGTGAACACCGATAACTGTGACCGGCTGGCCGTCTAAATATGCGATTCCGCCTACGATAGCCGGGTCATCGCGGAAATATCTGTCTCCGTGCAGCTCCATAAACTCATCAAAGATATAATCCATATAGTCAACCGATGCAAGTCTCTTAATCTGTCTTGCGGCGCTGACCTTATCCCATACCTTAAATGGCTTAGCCTTTGCCTCGCGCTCCTTCATAAGCTCTGTCGGCTCGTAATTGTCGTCTGAGTGAAGCGGGTCAAAATTGGCATAGCCAGTGGTAGGTCTGTGAGCACGTAAAATCTTGTAAAGAGTCTTCTTTAAATCCTCACGCTCAACTATCATATCCACAAAGCCGTGCTCAAGCTGGAACTCTGCCCTCTGGAAGCCCTCAGGCAGCTTCTGTCCGATGGTCTGCTCGATAACACGAGGACCCGCAAAACCGATAAGTGCCTTTGGCTCTGCAAGAATGATGTCTCCAAGCATTGCAAAGCTGGCTGTCACACCACCTGTTGTAGGATCTGTGAGTACAGGCACATATAAAAGTCCTGCCTCTGAATGACGCTTTGCTGCGGCTGAGGTCTTTGCCATCTGCATCAGCGAAATGATACCCTCCTGCATTCTGGCACCGCCTGAACAGCAGAATAATATAACCGGAAGTCTTTCCTCTGTGGCACGCTCAAATGCGCTTGTGATTTTCTCACCAACCACATGACCCATGCTTCCCATCATAAATCTTGAATCAATTACACCAAGCACTGTCTCCTCGCCGTAAATCTTTGTCTTACCGATGACAATGCCCTCAGAAAGTCCTGTTTTCTCCTGAGTCTTTGCAATTTTCTCCTCATACTCAGGGAAATTGAGAGGATTTCCTGTTGTAAGCTCTGTAAACCATGGCTCAAATGCTTCCTTGTCGGAAACCATTCTGATTCTGTTTTTAGCACGCACACGGAAATAATAATTACACTCATAGCAGACGTATTTGTGCTGTTTTACAACTGATTTGAGCACAGTCTTGCCACACTTGGGACAAACAATTGTCTCAGGGACATCCTCTTTTGTTTCCTGTGCTGCACCGGCATTTTTGCCATCTGCGGCTGTTTTTGCGCTCTCAGCGTTCTTTGCTAAAGTCTCTTCAGCCTCTATATTTTTATCTTTCTTCTTGAATAACTTCATCATGTCTCCTTATGCAATTAACCTATTGCAAATGTAAGCTCCGCCATACAGGCAACCTTGCCGTTTACCCTGGCAACAGCCTTGCCCACACCGATAGGACCCTTAACCTTTATAATCTCAGTGGTCAGCTCCAGCGTATCTCCCGGAACCACCTTCTGCTTGAACTTGGCATTATTGATGCCTGCAAAATATGCAGTCTTGCCCTTCCACTCATCCTGACAAAGAATGGCAACTGCACCGGTCTGCGCCAAAGCCTCAATAATAAGCACTCCCGGCATCACCGGATTTCCCGGAAAATGTCCCATAAAATGTGGCTCATTCATAGTCACATTCTTCTTAGCCACACACTTTACGCCCGGCTCCAGTTCCTCAACCGTATCAATGAGAAGAAACGGACTGCGGTGCGGCAGAATATCCATAATCTGCTGCGTATTCATAATTGACATATTGCATATATCCTTTCTCAACTTACTGTAAACTATTTACATTCTTCGAGCTCCACAAAGTGGAGCAATGAAGCACAAAGTATTCCATAAACCTAAACTGCGCACATGCTTCGCGCTCAATAACGTGGAGCCGGGAAGCACACAGTGTGTTCTGAATGAAAAATATGAACTGTCACGGCGTTCCATCTGCTCCAATAGCATGAAGCACTAACACCATATCACAGCCTGTCCGTGCAAAATGCCGTGACTGACTTCATATTTTTTATGAGGAATATACTGTGTGCTCCACCGGACCTCACAGCCTACATTCGCGAAGCCCCTAAAAAAGCAGAAGCTATTTATTTATAAGCCTTGAGCAGAATACTTGCATTATGTCCACCAAATCCCAGTGAATTGCTCAGTGCATACTCAACAGGCTCCTCATAGCTGTCCTTGCAGTAATTGAGGTCAATCTCCTCATCAGGAGTCTCATAGCCAACAGTCTTATGTATAAATCCATCCTGGATTTCCTTCACACATGTTATAAACTCAACAGCTCCCGCTGCTCCGAGCAGATGTCCTATCATAGACTTTGTTGAATTGATTTTAAGATTTGCAGCCTCATCACCGAACGCAAGCTTGATTGCTCTTGTCTCAAAGAGATCATTGTGATGTGTGCCTGTTCCGTGAGCATTGATGTATTTTACATCTGCCGGTGTGACACCTGCATCGCTCATGGCATTGGTCATGGCTCTTGCTGCGCCTGCGCCATCCTCCTGCGGAGATGTGATATGGTATGCATCCGATGAGCAGCCGTATCCGACTACCTCTGCATAAATCTTTGCACCTCTTGCCTTTGCATGCTCAAGTTCTTCTAGGATAACTACTCCTGCGCCCTCACCCATTACAAAGCCGCTTCTGTTCTTGTCAAACGGAAGTGAACACTTTGTCGGATCATCTACTGTAGAAAGCGCTGTAAGTGCTGTAAATCCTGCGATTCCGATAGGACATACACTGCCCTCTGTACCACCGGCTACCATCACGTCAGCCTCACCGTACTGGATGCTTCTGTATGCCTCACCGATTGTGTTTGTTCCTGTAGCGCAGGCTGTTACATCATTGATACTCTTTCCCTTGAGACCGAACTGGATAGAAACATTTCCTGCTGCCATGTTACAGATCATAAGCGGAACAAGCAGAGGATTGACTCTGTTTGGTCCCTTTTCATAAAGCTTTTGTGTCTCGCGCTCCATAGCCTGAAGACTTCCGACACCTGAACCGATGGCACATCCAACCATGTATGGATCTTCCTTTTCGATATCAAGTCCGCTGTCATCAATTGCCTGCTTTGCTGCAGCTACAGCGTACTGTGAGAATGGCTCCATTCTCTTTGCTGCCTTTCTGTCCATAAAATCCTGTGGGTTAAAATCCTTAAGCTCTGCTGCAATGTGACATTTATAATCTGTTGTGTCAAATTTTGTGATGTGGTCAAATCCGATTTTTCCGGCCTTTACCGATGTCCAGAAATCGTCCACATTATTTCCGATTGGTGTTACTGCTCCAAGTCCTGTTACAACTACTCTTCTACTCATATTGCCATTCCTCCGTCAACAGACAGCACCTGGCCTGTGATGTAGCCTGCTGCATCTGATGCTAAAAATAATACTGCGTTTGCGATATCCTTTGTGTTTCCCGGTCTGCCAAGCGGAATCTGTGATAAAAGATTCTCCTTTGCCGCATCGGCAAGCACATCTGTCATCTCTGTCTCTACAAAGCCCGGTGCCACTGCGTTTGCTGTGATTCCCCGGCTGGCAAGCTCTCTGGCTACAGCCTTTGTGAGTCCTATAACTCCTGCCTTGCTTGCGCTGTAGTTGGCCTGTCCTGCATTTCCGAGTATTCCGGAAACTGATGAAATATTGATAATTCTTCCTGATTTCTGCTTCAAGAAATAGCGTGACATGTGACGGATTGTGTTGAACGCACCCTTAAGGTTTGTGTCAAGCACTGCGTCATAGTCTGCCTCGCTCATCTTCATGATGAGACCGTCTCTTGTGATTCCTGCGTTGTTTACGAGGATATCTATGTGCTTGTACTCCTTGATGAGCGCTGTTATCATATTCTGGCACTCGTCAAAATCAGATACATTGCACTGATAAGAAACTGCATCACCGCCTGCTGCCTTTATCTCTGCAACAACGGCATCTGCCTTTTCCTTTGAACCATTATAATTTACTATTACAAAGGCGTGTGCTGCGGCAAGTGTAAGAGCTATCTGTCTTCCAATTCCGCGGCTTGCGCCTGTAACCAGGGCATTTTTACCTGTTAACATACTTTTCAAAATCCTCCAGTTTGTCTATGTTTACGACTTTTACGTCTCTATTTATCTTTCTCATAAATCCGCTGAGTGAGCGTCCCGGTCCGATTTCCACAAACTCATCTGCACCATCTGCGATAAGACGCTCGATGGTCTGCTGCCAGCGCACTGACGATGAAACCTGCTTTGTCAGATAATCCTTGACGTCTTCCGGTGACTTCACATAGTCTGCTGTGACATTTGTGATATATGGCACCTTGATATCGTGGATTTCTACACTCTCAAGTGCATCTGCGAGCTTTTCGCCTGCGCCCTTAAGCATTGCTGAGTGGAAAGGTCCGCTGACCTTGAGCGGTACGCATCTCTTGGCGCCTGCCTCGCTGCATGCTGCTGCGGCGGCATCTACTGCTGCCTTTTCTCCTGTGATAACAATCTGTCCCGGGCAGTTATAGTTGGCTACCGATACCACTGAATTTGTCTCATCTGCTGTCTTTTTGCAGATATCCTCAATGACCTGCGGATCAAGTCCTAAAACCGCTGTCATGGCTCCACCTGTAGGAACTGCCTCCTGCATGTAGATTCCTCTTTTTCTGACAACTGCGAATGCATCTGCCATAGTCATGGCTCCTGATGCGATGAGAGCACCATATTCCCCAAGGCTTAAGCCTGCTGTGACATCAGGTGTGATACCTTTGTCAATGATTGCCTGATATATAGCTGCCTCAACTGCAAGCATACATATCTGTGTGTACTCTGTAATATTCAGCTTGTCATTTTCCTCAAAGCATAATGCCGGAATATCCAAGCCTGTCTGTTCACTGGCAAGGTCGATTACTGCCTTTGCATTTGGCATTGTATCGTAAAACTCCTTACCCATTCCTATATACTGTGAGCCCTGTCCGGGAAACATAAATACTCTCTTACCCATTTTCGGTTTCTCCTTATTTCTGACAGGATACCGTAAGCCACTCTTTTCAGGCGCCCCGGTATCCTTAAATTTACATGTAAAAGTGAATACTGTCTATTTGTTCAGTCCCACTACATCCTCAATGATTTCTTTGCAGGTTTCCTCTTTCTTTACGAGGCCTGCGCTCTGACCTGCCATGACGCTGCCATATACGGTATCTCCGTCTACAACGGCTTTTCTGAGTGCGCCAAGTGTCATTTTTTCGAGCTCTTCAAATGGAGCTCCTTCCTTTTCCAGCTTGAGATATTGTCTGGTCATCTTGTTTCTGAGTACTCTGATCGGATGACCTGTGCTCATTCCTGTAACCTCAGAATCTATATCCTTGGCCTTAATGACCTTCTGCTTATAGTTTTCATGTACTATCGATTCTTTTGCGGTGACAAAGCGTGTACCCATCTGGACTGCCTCCGCACCGAGTGCAAATGCCGCATTAAAGCCTCTGTTGTCTGCAATTCCGCCTGCTGCGATAACAGGGATGCTCACTGCATCAACAACCTGTGGCACAAGTGTCATGGTAGTCTGTGCTCCGATATGTCCGCCTGACTCCATTCCCTCGGCGATTACTGCACTTGCCCCGCCTCTCTCCATGAGCTTTGCGAGTGCTACGCTTGCAACTACAGGGATTACGATGACGCCTGCTTCTTTCCACATATCCATGTACTTTGCAGGATTTCCTGCGCCGGTGGTGACTACCTTTACCTTTTCCTCGGCGATGATTTTTGCTATCTCATCGGCCTCCGGATTCATAAGCATGAGGTTGACTCCGAACGGCTTATCTGTCTCCTTCTTTGCAGCGACTATCTGCTCCTTTACCCATGAAGCCGGGGCTCCGCCTGCTCCGATGATGCCAAGTCCGCCTGCATTGGACACAGCGCTGGCAAGCTCATGGGTTGCTACCCATGCCATGCCACCCTGAATGACCGGATATTTGATTCCAAGAAGCTTTGTTATTCTTGTCTCCATGTCTTTTAAGCCTCTACACCTTTGTTCTTAAGATACTCAATGATGTCGTTTACTGTTGCGATTATCTCTAAATCCTCTGAAGGGATTTCTACTCCGTACTCCTCCTCGAGTGCCATTACAAGCTCGAAAAGATCTAATGAATCTGCCTCAAGATCCTCCTTGAAGTTTGACTCTAATTTGATATCATCCTCGTCGATTCCTAACTGATCTGCTACGATTTCCTTGATTTTCTCCAACATATTTCTGTTCTCCTTTTTCTGTGTTTATTTTCAGTTTTGTGTGCTGGTATATTTGCACTAGTTTGCATGTCAAATATTTTCATCATCAAATCATTTGACAGTGAAAGTATATCACATTTTAAATAGTTGTCAAGTCAAAGTATTTTTATTTTTCATTTTTTATATGATACGGGACAATGATATACAATAAAAAAAGCAGAACAAGTATTTCTACCTATTCTGCTCATTTTTACATAATTTAATTGTTTAGATATAGATTATCTACCGGCTGTTCGCCATCTGCTTCACATAGTCGAGTGCCTTCTTAACCGGTGGGATTGATATCACTATGATTGTGATAATTCCCTCTGCAGCAAGGTATGAACCATTGTAGGTCACTGAATATATGAGCGCATCTATCGTCTTGTTTCCTATCGTGACAGGTGCGTATGCTGCAAAGAACACAACTCCCGACAGCACTGCAAAGAAAAATCTACTGGGCTGCTCCGCCTCCGGTGGTACCACCGGTAGCTCCACCTGTGTTATCCCCGGTATTTCCACCTGTGTTGCCACCATTATTTTCTCCGGTATTTCCGCCTGTGTTACCACCGTTGTTTTCTCCGGTATTTCCGCCTGTGTTGCCACCGGTGTTTTGTCCACCATTTCCGCCTGTGTTACCACCGTTGTTTTCTCCGGTATTTCCGCCTGTTGTTCCGTCTGTATTGTCTCCGGTATTTCCACCTGTGTTGCCACCAGCAGCATCTGTCTTATTCGGGTTTGTTGTGGTCTTATCCGGTGCTTTAGTTCCTGCATCAGGTGTGGTCACTGTCTGATCTGTAGGATTATTCTGCGTCTGGTCATCGGCAGGTGTATCCTGTGTCTCCTGGCTGTCCTGATAATCATCCGATATTTGGGCATATGGCAGGAAATCTATTGGTGTAAGGTCAGCATGTATCTGATCCATGTAGTTCTTCCATATTTCTGCCGGGTAAGAGCTTCCTGTCAGTTTTTTGACTGTCTCAGGCATATCGCAGCCTACCCATACACATGTGGTGTAGTATCTGGTAAAGCCACAGAACCAGCCATCCTTCTTATCGTTTGTGGTTCCGGTTTTGCCGGCACAAGGCATGCCATTGTCCAGATTAGCGCTACGTCCGGTTCCTGATTTCATAACATCTGTCATGACATCTGTCATCATACGTGATGCTGTCTCTGTATATATGACGGTATCCTTCTGCGATGATGTATATATGATATTGTTGTCAGAATCCACAATCGACTTTATACAGGTCGGATTCCTGTACATTCCATCGTTCTCAAGTGTTGAATATGCAGATGCCATCTCCAGTGTGGATACACCTGTTGTAAAACCTCCAAGTGCTGTTGCTGTGACATAGTCATCCTTTACGATATTGGTAAAATTCATATCCTTGAGATACTGTAAGCCTACCTTTGGTGTGAGCTCATCATATAGCTGCCATGCTACAGTATTCAGTGACTTTTGAACGGCAAACCTGATAGTCACATCACCGTAATATGAATCACCCGAGTTAGACGGTCCTCCATCAAACTTGTGGTCATTTACGACGGTATCCGGTGTCTTACCACGCTCAAATGATGGTGTATACACAATGAGCGGCTTGATTGAGCTTCCCGGCTGGCGATGGCTTTGGAAAGCACGGTTTAGCGTATGACTGACCGCATCCTGACTTCGTCCACCAACTATTGCAACCACCTCGCCTGTGTCGTTGTCTATACAGGTTGCAGCACTCTGCAGCTTAAATGTGCCATCATCGGTCGTGTCTGTGAAGTCCAAAAGCGTCAGGTCAATTGAATCCTGAAGCTGCTGCTGCATAGTCAGATCAATTGATGTATAAATCTTGTAACCGTCTGAGTAAAGCTTTTTCTGACAATATGAATACATCTCATCATACGAAGCATCATACTCCTTTTCTTCATCGTCTGAGTCAAAGTAATACTTGAACTTGAAGCCCTCATTCTCCATGAGCGCCCTCGTAGCGCAGTAATATGCATAGGTATCCACATAATTGTACTTGACCGTGTCATCCTTCTCAGGCATATTGAGGGTAATCTCCTCGTTTATGGCGGCCTCATATTCCTGCTGTGTGATTTTGCCATCTTCTTTTAGATTTTTCAATATGAGATTGCGACGTGTCAATGTATGATCCTTATTGTTTATCGGGTCATAGTATGTCGGGCTGTTCGGAATCGCACACAAAAATGCAGTCTGCGACAAATCAAGATCCGAAAGCTCACAGTTAAAATAGCCATGGCACGCTGCCTGAATACCATAATATCCGTTCATAAAATAGACATTATTCAGGTAGAACTCCATAATATCGTTCTTTGAATATTTCTTTTCAAGCGCCATCGCTATGAACATTTCCTTGACTTTTCGCTGCCAGTTCTTGTTCGTATCCAGGTAAATATTTCGGGCGAGCTGCATCGTGATGGTACTGCCACCCTGGGTAATTCTCTTGTTTTTTATAATTGACTTTGCGGCACGCACTATTGCCTTTATGTCCACACCATTGTGCTTATAGAACTTCTTGTCCTCGATGCTGACCATACAGTTTACGAAGTTCTGCGGTATATCCTCATACTTCACATAGTCAGCCTTTTTGGTAGTGGCCGTCTCGGATATCTCATCACCGTTTGTATCGTAGAGTGTACTCGTGCGCGCCGGTAAAAATGTGTTTTTGTCAGATTTCTGCACGAGCTCTACCGCCTCTGAGTGAAGCTTCGCAACCTTGTCTGCATAGCCTCCAAAGTAATAAAAGCATAATCCACCGAGAATCAGTACCATCAGAAAAATCTGAAGCTTTATGAAAAACCAGAAAACGCGATGCTGCTTTTTCTTCTTTTTCTTTTTCTGTTTTGCCATTTCTAAACGTTACCTCCAAACTATCGGTATACCATTGTATATCGGCATACTTTATAGATAATTGACAACTATATCCAATATGTACTGTCTATTATACTACAATGCCTCTACGTCAGATAATTAATAATTGATTAATTTTCTATTATACCTTTATAGCACAAAAGGAAGCTAATTGCTCCCTTTATCAAACTATTTTACATCTTTATTACTGTTGTAGTCAAGTAAATAGTTTTTTACAATGCTTTTCGCTATCTCTAGCCAAGCTGATCAGCCAGAAATTCTGCTGCTGCACCCGCCAGCTTTTCGGCAATCTCAGACTTATCGGCTTTTTCATCGTAAGCACATAGTATAACGGCTCCCGCACTATCACCATCATGCACTATTACTGCTATTGCCTGCGCTTCACAGTCAGCTTTATCGTCCTTTACCACAGGTATCAGGGTATCGTCTTTTTTACTGTACAATGCACTTTTTCTCTTATCCATAATATTCTCGAGTTCTTTTGACAAAGCCTTGCCTATATAATTTTTGTGGTTTTTGCCGGCTGCCGCTATTATCTCATCCCTATCCGCCACACATACCGTGGCACCGGTTACCTTTGACAGGCTCTGTGCATATGCCTGTGATATATTCTTCAGGCTTCCCACCTGCGAATATTTCTTTAGCACTATCGTCTCGTCCGCATCCATATATATTTCCAGTGGGCTTCCCTCTTTTATATGCAGCATCCTGCGAAGCTCCTTTGGTATGACTATTCTGCCGAGGGAATCTACTCTTCTGGTCAATCCTGTGATTTTCACTTTATTGTCCTCCGGTTACTTTTTTGCATTTGCATTCATGCTTTGGAGGTAGTATATGGGAATTTGAATAAAATATACATTCGGTATGCACTGATACAGTGCTCTTTCATAATAGCTTTTATAATGTCACGGTATGTTTTGAATTTGATAAGATATCTATATCCATCAGCTCACGCTCATCTGCGATATCCACATATACACAGTCATACTTCTTTGCCACACTTCTGCCACCCTTATCACCCTCCAGTGATAAAAGCTGTGGGATGAGTGATGAATGAAATACACACGGATTACCTACGGTATCTCCACAGCGAAGCGAAAATACCAATCGCTTATTTTCTTTATTTTCAAGTACTTTGTCTATTAATTTAATCACGCTTTGACTTTTTAAATATGGCTGGTCAGCTACTGCAAACATGTAGTAGTCCTCTGGTTCGGCTGTATTATGCAACGAGCCACTGGTTTTTTCCGGCTTTTTCAGCCACACACTGCTTTGCCACATCTGCATACCGGTCTTTTTCTGCTCATGCACCGCCATAATTCCTGCTTTTATGGTGTAGGATATGCCTTTTTCGCTGTCCGGACTTAAGACTGCATGGCAATCTGGGATACATGCGCAGTAGTCCAGTATTTCCCGGTAACGTGTAACGACGGTTATATCTATGACCGGGTTATTCGATTCTGCGTTTTTTATCTTTTTTCCAGCCTTTTTTAATTTATTATATCTATCTTTAATTTCTACCAAACGTTCAAGCAGATGCCTGTACATAGGTTTTCCATCCAGCTCATAAAACAGCTTGTTACTTCCAAAACGGCGGCTGTTACCAGCCGCCATATAAATTGCCTGTATCATTTAATCCTTTACCCTGTGATCAGTTTCTTTCCAGTCCGGATCCAGCATTCCCATAAGGATCTTCTC
>OHFI01000834.1_pt1 | contig 10884 bp, 6 predicted proteins | sample 1567431 | NCBI WGS metagenome assembly OHFI01 (sample SAMEA3879569, study PRJEB24766) | human gut metagenome | biome: human-associated habitat; feature: feces | place: USA | collected 1985/1987 | reverse complement strand
TTTTGAAATACACATACGGAGGTAGAATAAGTGAAATTATATGAAAATGGTGCTTACCTTTTAAACGGTAAGGAAGTAATAATTGATGGACCGGAGGCTCAGGCAGCTGTCAAAAGCAAGACCGGCATGGACATCGATAAACAGACAGCTAAGCAGGAGACAATTGCTTACGGTATTTTAAAGGAGCACAATACATCCGGCAATATGGACAAGCTTCAGATTAAGTTTGATAAGCTTACATCGCATGATATCACATTTGTAGGTATCATCCAGACAGCACGAGCTTCAGGACTTGAGAAATTCCCTATCCCGTATGTACTTACAAACTGTCACAACAGCCTTTGTGCAGTTGGTGGAACAATCAATGAGGATGACCACATGTTTGGTCTCACATGTGCAAAGAAGTACGGCGGAATCTATGTACCACCTCATCAGGCAGTTATCCATCAGTTTGCACGAGAGATGCTTGCCGGCGGTGGAAAAATGATACTTGGTTCTGATTCACATACACGTTATGGTGCACTTGGTACTATGGCAGTCGGCGAGGGAGGACCTGAGCTTGTTAAGCAGCTTCTTGAACAGACATATGATATTGATATGCCTGAGGTAGTAGGTATTTACCTGACAGGAGAGCCAATCAAAGGCGTTGGACCACAGGATGTCGCACTTGCAATTATCGGAGAGGTATTCGGAAACGGCTTCGTAAAGAACAAAGTTATGGAGTTTGTAGGACCGGGTGTGTCTAATCTGAGCGTTGACTTCCGTATAGGTGTCGATGTTATGACAACAGAGACTACATGTCTTTCTTCTATCTGGAGAACAGATGACCAGGTTAAGGAATTCTTTGAGATTCACGGTAGGGCTGAGGACCACAAGGAGCTTAATCCGGGTGAGGTGGCTTACTACGACAGATTTATTGAGATTGATTTAAGCCAGATCCGCCCAATGATAGCTATGCCATTCCATCCAAGCAATACCTACACTATCGATGAGCTCAATGCAAACCTCATGGATATTCTCGATGACTGTGAGAAGAGAGCTGAGGTAAGCTTTGACGGCAAGGTGAAGCTTGATTTAAAGAGTAAGGTAAGAGACGGAAAACTGTATGTAGACCAGGGAATCATCGCAGGCTGTGCAGGCGGTGGATTTGAGAATATCTGCGATGCGGCTGACATATTAAACGGACATTCAATCGGAGCAGACGAGTTTACACTGAGTGTTTACCCGGCATCTACTCCAATATACATGGAGCTTGTGAAAAACGGAGCTGTAGCAAAGCTTCTTGAGACAGGTGCAATCGTAAAGACTGCTTTCTGCGGACCTTGCTTTGGTGCAGGAGATACACCTGCCAACAACGCATTCTCTATCCGTCATTCAACAAGAAACTTCCCTAACAGAGAGGGTTCTAAGGTACAGAACGGACAGATCAGCTCAGTGGCACTCATGGATGCACGTTCAATCGCTGCAACAGCAGCAAACAAGGGCTTCCTTACATCAGCAGCGGATATTGATGTCAACTTTACAAAGCCAAAATATTTCTTTGACAAGACTATATATGAGAACCGTGTATTTGACAGCCATGGAGTGGCAGATCCTTCAGTTGAAATCCAGTTCGGACCAAACATCAAGGACTGGCCGGCAATGAGTGCACTTCCTGAGAATATGCTCCTTAAGGTGGTTTCAGAGATTCATGATCCTGTTACTACAACAGATGAGCTCATTCCTTCAGGAGAGACATCATCATATCGTTCAAACCCTCTTGGACTTGCAGAGTTCGCACTTTCAAGAAAGGATCCTGAGTATGTAGGCAGAGCAAAGGAAATCCAGAAGGCCCAGAAGGCTATAGAGAGTGGTGAGTGCGCAGGAAAGGCTGTTCCTGAGGTTGCTGAAATCATGGGAGTAGTAAAGAAAAAATTCCCTGAGGCAAGCCATGAGAATATGGGCTTCGGAAGTACAATTTTTGCTGTTAAGCCGGGTGACGGCTCAGCAAGAGAGCAGGCTGCAAGCTGCCAGAAGGTACTAGGAGGCTGGGCAAATATCGCAAACGAGTATGCCACAAAGAGATATCGTTCAAACCTTATCAACTGGGGAATGCTTCCATTCATCATCGATGAGGGAGAGCTTCCGTTCCACAATCTCGACTATATCTTCCTTCCGGGAATCAAGAAGGAAATAGAGGATGCAAAGACGGAGTTTGAGGCATATGTTGTCAAGGATGGTGAATTAAAGCCATTTACACTGAAGATGGGTGAGCTCACAGATGATGAAAGAGAGATAATATTAAAGGGATGTCTCATAAACTATAACCGTAAATAAGGAGATTTTAATCCGATGGAAGAAACCGGAAAAGCTGGTAAAAAATCAAACATTGAGATAAATGAAGATAAGGGTGCGAAGCAGAATTCGCACCCGGGGCGTGAGGAATGGCCACATCTGATCAGAATAGGTGTCATGGTATTTGTCACGTTTGCAGTCAGTATACTGTTTTTCTTTGCACTGTACAGATTTGAGGGCTTTGCAGGCATATGGAGCAAGCTGCTTGCGGCAGCAATGCCTATTATAATGGGACTTGTGCTTGCATACCTGATGAATCCTGTCATGCTGTGGCTGGAAAGATGCTTTAAAAAGCTTCTTTCCAAAAAGATGAAAAGCGAAAGCAAGCTGCGAAAGGTTTCAAGAGCTCTTGCAATCACAGGCTCGGTTATTATTCTTGTAGCGATTATTTCGCTTCTCATTGCGGCTATTGTGCCTTCTGTCATAGCAAGTATATCAGGACTTATGAAGACACTGCCAAATGATGTTGCGGCATTCATCAACATGATAAAGAACGGCAATTTCGGGGACAGCAAAATTGCTGAGCTCGCGAGCACAGGTTTACAGAATGCAACCGACTACATTGAGAATTATGCCACAGAAAAGATAATTCCTGAGGCACAGAAGTATGTTGCACAGATTACAACCGGTGTGATTTCGGTAGTCAGAGGTTTATTCAATTTCATTATCGGAATAATCGTGATGGTCTATGTGATGAGTATTCAGGAGACTCTCGCAGGACAGAGTAAAAAGATAATATATGCTGTCTGCAAGCCAAAGACAGGCAATATCATCATTGAGACGATCAGAAAGACAAATGAGATTTTTGGAGGCTTCATAAGCGGTAAGATTATAGATTCACTGATTATAGGTGTGATTGCATATTTCGGATGTCTGATTTTAAGGATTCCATCATCGGTGCTCGTTGCAGTGATTATCGGCGTCACAAATGTGATTCCGGTATTCGGACCGTTTATCGGTGCAATTCCATCGTTACTCATAGTAGTAATTCAGAGTCCGTGGCATGCGCTTTATCTTCTGATATTTATTGTCGTGCTGCAGCAGGTGGATGGCAATATAATAGGGCCTAAGATACTTGGCTCATCTACCGGTCTTTCGACCTTCTGGGTTATGTTTGCCATACTAATCGGCGGAGGAATGTTTGGTTTTCTTGGAATGTTACTTGGTGTTCCGACCTTTGCTGTGATATACTATATTGTGAAAAGAGTTGTTAATTATGCTCTCAGGAAAAAGAAGCTTCCTGAGAACACAAGGGATTATACAAAGACAACAGGCGTAGATACAAAAAATAATAAGCTTAAATACGAGTAGGTGAAATAAGTGGATAAATACGAATACAATCTCAAGCTGGATCAGATAAAAGCCCTAAGCGCCGAGGAGGGCTATATGAGCGCAGCAGAGATTGCAGATAGCATAAATTGGAACAAAATTAAAAATGTAAATACACTCGTTAAAATCGGCGAAATCTACGAGAAGGCCGAAAGATACCAGGATGCAAGGGACATACTTTTAATGGCCTATGACCGTTCACCAATCGGCAGGATGATTATATACAGACTGGCTGAGGTCGCCATCAAGATGGGTGATTATGATGCTGCTACAGAGTATTATGATGAGTTTGTTGAGATAGCGCCTCATGATGATATGAAGTATGTATTAAGATATGCCATTAAAAAAGGGCAGGGAGCTTCATTTGATGAGCTTATCACTATTCTTGAAGAGTACAAGGATGAAGAATACACTGAGGAGTGGGCATATGAGCTTGCATATCTATACCACAAGGCCGGAAAAGCCGATAAGTGTATAGATGCCTGCGATGAGCTCATTCTGTGGTTCGGAGACGGACCATATGTGGAGCGTGCGCTGGAGCTCAAGATGCTTTATCAGCCACTTACCAAGGCTCAGGAGGAAAAGTACAGACGATTCAAGGCAGAGAAGGAAAAGCCGGCTAAGATAAAGGATGAGGCTGAGGTCACTGAGATAGGTGCCATGGAGATGGTAAAGGGCGGAGAGATAGTGCATGATGACGTAACTATTCCGCAGATTACTGTAAATCAGGAGAAGTTCAATACTGTAAATTTACAGCAGGAGATTGCCAAGGGTATGCAGCAGATCATTGAGGCCAAGGGCAAGAATGAAGTTGCTGATACGATGGATACCATCAAAAAGATAGTTGAGGATATTCCTTATCTCAAGCTCGAAAAGGAGCAGGAAGAGTATGTACAGCAGCCGGAAGAGACAGAGCATATCGCTACAGATGAAGAGATAGATGGTTCACTTAAGTTGAATTTCAAGGAGCTTTTGGGTGAAGACGCTGACGGACAGATGTCTATGGTCATGAGTGAAAAGACTCAGCTTGAGCATCAGATTACAGGACAGATGTCTATACATGATGTGCTTGAAGAATGGGAAAAGACCAGACATGCGGCTGAAATTGCACTTAAAGAGGCTGAGCAGCAGAAGCTTGAGTCAGCTAAGGCAAGAGCACTTCAGGAGGCAGGAGACATCATGGAGAGACTAAATGATGTCATTCCAAAGCTGGATGCAGGTGTTACTCCGAAGGAACTTCTTGAGGAGGAGTATTTGAAGGTGCCGGTTGATATTATAGAGCAGAAAGCTGCCGTGAAGGAGCCTGAAGAATGGCAGAAACCGGATATGCAGGAGCTTTATGCAGAGGAGACTGTGGATGAAGTACAGGAGCTGCAGGAAGAACCGGAAGAGACTATAGACGAAGCACAGGAAGAGGCTGCAGATGAAGCAAAGGAACCGGTTGGAGAGCCGGAGGATATAATTATGGCAGAGGAGTCTGAGAAAGACGAGATACTCACGCAGCCGACTACCATGATGCCTGAAATAACAGATGATATGTTAAATGTCGATGATGATACATCAGATGATGAGGCTTCACAGGAGAAAGAAAACGTTTCTGAGAAGAGAGATTTTGATCATGTGACATCATTTATCGAGCAGGAAATAGCCAAGATGACAGCAAAGAATCCGGGACTGGAGAAGAAGCTGGATATGGCTAAGACAAGAAAAATGCCGGATATTTCATTGCCGGAGGATTTAGACAGCGAAGAAGATGACTCGAAATTGAAAGAAACAAAACATATAAAAGAGCTTACAAGCGAACAGAAAGCTATATTTTCATATTTCATACCGGTAAAGGGTATGGAGGATCAGATTTGCAAGGCATATAATGCAGTACTTGATCATTTCAACAGGAAAGAAAACGCATCCACAGGCAACCTCATTATACAGGGAGAGCAGGGTTGCGGAAAAACAATGCTTGCTACAAGCTTTATAAAGGTATTACAAAAAGATGGTGAACAGCTTACAGGAAAGATGGGCAAGATTGATGCTGCCGTACTCAATAAAAAAGATGTGCAGCAGGTAGTCAGAAAGATAACAGGAGGCTGTCTCATCATAGAAAGAGCCGGAGATATCGACCGCAGCATAGCTGCCAAGCTATCATTTTTGATGGAGCATGATATTACAGGAACACTCTATATACTTGAGGATACATCAAAGGGTATAAAGAAGGCTCTCTCAATGGATGAGGGCTTTGCATCCAAGTTCACGGAAAAGATATCGGTTCCTATTTTTACAAATGATGAACTCGTATTGTTTGCCAAATCGTACTCGGCAGAGCTTGGGTACAAGATAGATGAGATGGCTATTCTGGCATTGCATAACAGAATCAGCAATATTGAGAGGATAGACCAGGCTACCACTCTGACAGAGGTCAAGGATATAATTGACGAGGCCATAGACAGGGAGGCTCACAGCGGACTGAAGAAGGCTATAAGTATTCTGACAGCCAAGCGATATACAGATGATGACCGAATTGTACTCAAAGAGGATCATTTCAGGGAAAAATAAATACTTATGGGGGTGTAATTTTACAGCAATGGATTGTTACCTGTTTGGTCAGGCAACACACTATGACATCTACAAGAAGATGGGTGCTCACTTAGCTGAGCGCAAAGGAAAAAAAGGAGTGTGCTTTGACGTCTGGGCGCCACATGCGAGGGAAGTATACGTGTTTGGTGAGTTTAACGACTGGAATGAGACCAGTCATGAGATGAAGCGTGTAGAGCCGGAAACCATGGGAGTGTATGAGCTTTTTGTACCGGGAGCGCAAAAGGGTCAGATGTATAAGTTTATTATAGTCACTGAACAGGGTGATAAGCTGTACAAGGCGGATCCATACGCAAACTACGCAGAGCTTCGTCCGGGAACAGCGTCAATCATCACAGATATCGAGCACTTCACATGGACTGACAAAGAGTGGATGGATAAAAGAGCAGCAAAGTCAGATGCTGATGTATATTCTTCACCTATGGCTATATATGAATGCCATCCGGGCTCATGGATGAGACATCCGGGCAGGGATGATGAGGGCTTTTATACATACAGGGAGCTTGCAAAATCACTCGTATCCTATGTGAAAACTATGGGATATACACATATTGAGCTTATGGGTATTTCAGAGTATCCGTTTGATGGCTCATGGGGATATCAGGTGACAGGCTACTATGCACCTACATCGAGGTATGGAAAGCCTGAGGATTTTGCATACTTTGTTGATCAGTGCCATAAAAATAATATCGGAGTAATCCTCGACTGGGTACCTGCACATTTCCCAAAGGATGCGCATGGACTTGCCAATTTCGACGGAACAGCCACATATGAGTATGCAGACCCAAGAAAGGGAGAGCATCCCGACTGGGGCACAAAGATATTTGACTACGGTAAGAATGAAGTAAAGAACTTCCTTATCGGAAGTGCATTGATGTGGATAGAAAATTACCACGTAGACGGACTCCGTGTGGATGCAGTTGCGTCAATGCTTTATCTTGACTATGGAAAGAGCGACGGACAGTGGGTGCCAAACAAGTTTGGAGGCAATAAGAACCTCGAGGCAGTAGAGTTTTTCAAGCATATCAATACACTCATACTTGGAAGAAATCACGGAACTGTAATGATAGCCGAAGAGTCTACCGCATGGCCAAAGGTAACAGGCAAGGTAGAGGAAGACGGACTGAACTTCAGCTACAAGTGGAACATGGGATGGATGCATGACTTCCTTGATTATATGAAGCTGGATCCATATTTCCGTAAAAATAACCACAACAAGATGACATTTGCGATGAGCTATAATGAGAGTGAGAAATATATTCTGGTACTGTCACATGATGAGGTGGTACATCTGAAGTGTTCTATGCTCAACAAAATGCCGGGCTTAGAAGAGGATAAATTCAAGAACCTCATGGCAGGATATGCATTTATGATGGGACACTGTGGAAAGAAGCTTCTTTTCATGGGACAGGAGTTTGCACAGAAGCAGGAGTGGAGTGAGGAAAGAGAACTCGACTGGTATCTGCTTGAGAATCCGGAGCATAAAAAGATCCAGAACTGGGTAAAGGAGCTGCTTCATCTCTATAGGAGAAATCGCTGTCTGTATGAGCTGGATTCAAGCTGGGAAGGCTTTGAATGGATAAATGCAAACGATGCAGACAGAAGCATCTTCAGCTTTATCAGAAAGAGTAAGGATGGCAAGAATAATATGCTCTTTGTCATCAATTTCACACCGGTAGAGAGACCTGATTACAGAGTCGGAGTGCCAAAGCACAAGACATATCAGCTCGTTTTAGATAGTGAGGATCCTAAGTTTACCGGCAAAACGGTAAAAGAGCCTGTAAAGAAGGCTGCAAAGGGCAGAGGCAAGGCAGCAAAACAGTCATATAAGAAGCTGGACTATAAGGCAGTCAAATCAGAGTGTGACGGCAGACCATTTTCATTTGCTTATCCACTTGCGCCTTACGGAGTTGCTGTATTTAAATACTAATATACCGGTAAATAGCAGGGTAAAGGACCGCAGAGCAGTTTATTGTAAATGCCCAGAGGGTGATTGCGCAAGATAGTCTGTAACACCGATATATATTGCATGTGCCAGGTCATCCTGATAGTTTTTGTCAGTAAGAAGAAGTGTCTCAGCAGGATTACTCAAGAATCCACATTCTACGATTACGGTCGGGGATGTGGATTTTTTAAGTATAAAGTATTCTTTATTGGGCTTAATGCTTCGTGGCTTTGCGACACAAAGAGAAGTGTTTAAAGCTCCAAGAACAGAGGATGCGAGCTCTTTTCCTGCATCAGAGGCTTCATAATAGAATACCTGTGGACCGCAGCTTGAACTGTCCTCAAAGCTGTTTTGATGGATACTGATGCTGACTGCCACATTGCTTTTAGACATCAGGGCAGTTCTCTTTGTCAGATCATCTGTCTTTGGATGCTTGGAATTATCCGGGGCGAGATCACAGTCGGTGGTTCTGGTCATGACAACAGTAAAGCCTCTGTTTTCAAACAGCTGTTTAAGAGCCATTGCAATACTCAGGTTGACATCCTTTTCCATGACGCCGGAGGTGGAAATCTTACCGGGATCACTTCCACCATGGCCAGGGTCTATTACAATAACAGTTGAATTAGTGTTTTTGCCGGTGTTTTTTGCAAGAGCGCAGACACCTCTTCCGAGGTAGAAGGACAGAATAAAGAGAGCTAAAATAAGACAGTATTTGTTTTTCTTGATAATGTACATATATTTTTTCATATAAGATACCTATAAAAAACCCGATGCACATAGGAGGCATCGGGTGTGTTTGTATATTATATGATTGGCTGATATCATTTATAACCTATAAAAGGTACTGAGTTAGACTGTAGCTGTAAAGGTACGGCCTCTTTCAGTAAGCCTTAAGCAATCAGTCCAGATATTTGATAACAGTATCCCAGACAGATGAATTCTCAAAGCCAAGCTTCCAGAATGCTGCACCGGCGAGCTTATTGTCGTCGACGAGCTTGAGCCTTTTCTCTAAAGATGTACTGTCCTCGAGCCATACCTTGTACAGCTTGTTGGATGCAGACCACTCAGCGTAGTTCTGACCGGATTTCTCATCAAGAGCAGCAGTGGCATTGTTTGTGGCAAGCTGTGCTGCAGCTGCGTCCATACTATATACCTGTGAGGCAACAGTGTACTTTGACTGATCCTCGGTATCGGTTACGGCATCATCGTCCTCCTTTGGAGTGAGCTCCCATATTCTGGTATAAAAAGGCATGCCGAGAATAATCTGGTCAGCGGGAACCTCCTTCAGAGTGGATTCAACACCCTCAGTTACCCACGGAATGGAAGAAACTGAGCCGGCATCAGAGCCCTTATAGTGTTCATCGTATCCCATAATCACAATATAATCGGCAAACTTTGCCATATCAGAGCGATTGAAGAACTTGTTGAAGCTGGCAGGTACTGTGACATCAACTGAAAGTGATATACCGTTATTGTGACACTTTATGGAGAGCTCTCTGATAAACTCGATGTAAGAGTCTCCATATGCTGCTTCTGTGATATTTTCAAAGTCAATATTTACACCATCAAGCTCATAGTTAAATGCAGCCGACATAATCTGATTGATAAGGGTAGTTCTCGTGGATGTATGTGTGAGCACATATGCTGCATCTACATCAGTATTTTCTAAGTTGCTGAACAGTCCCCATACCTCGATGCCCTGGGAATGGCAGTAGCTGACATAATCCTTGCTTGCTATATCTGCCAGATTACCGTTGTTGTCATTTAAATAAAACCAAGTTGGTGACATTACATTTATGCCCTTGGTTGATGAAATTACCTGGGGCACTTTACTGTTTGCTGACTGGCTTGTTACCTGATTCCAGGCAAGACAGATATCCTTATCCTTCTTGATATGCGTAAAGGTCTCTTCCTCATAGTCAGGATTCGTAAGCTTAGTTTTTTTGCTCTCGGACAGAGCCTTGCGCTTTATATATCCAATAACACCATCCTCAGTGGCAACCTTATCCCATTTGTCACCGGAATCAAGAATAGTAATCTTGTCATCCTTTTTCACCTCTTTTAGAATAGGGCTCTTTATGCCGCCCTTCACGCGGACCTGGGTAGACTTGCTGACAGTTGCACTGTCTATTTCATCCCATTTGCTTGTGATGACGATGCGTGCCGGGTCATCATATGACTTAAATGTGATATTGGAGTACTGTTTTACATAGTCTAAAGCGATAAGCGCAGAGTCAGAGGTGGCTTTTACAATCGGATAGCCAAAGTCATTGGTCTGCTTGGTGACACTGTAGCTATTGCTGTCAGCCGCCGCTGAGATGATATCAGATGCGGTTGTGTAAAGAAGCACATTCTCATTTGCATCCCAGTAAAATCTGGAATTTAATGAGTCGTGAACAAATTTGTAATCAACGTATATTTTTTTATCTATTATTTTAGCCTTGTAATCGGATAGCTCATTATTTACAATGAGAGCAACCTCATCATCAGAAGAGATATTGAAATACTCTTTAAGATCCTCTGTCTTTTTCGTAGGGGTGTATTTATTTATAAGAGCAGTTATACCCATTATTATTACAACGAGGATAATAAGTCCGGTTACTATAAGTGCAGGCAATAATTTCTTTTTCATGTGTAAAAATCCTTTCCTATTATTTGGGGCCTAAATTGCTTAAGCTAATTAT
>OHFI01000831.1_pt1 | contig 10955 bp, 10 predicted proteins | sample 1567431 | NCBI WGS metagenome assembly OHFI01 (sample SAMEA3879569, study PRJEB24766) | human gut metagenome | biome: human-associated habitat; feature: feces | place: USA | collected 1985/1987 | reverse complement strand
GATACTTCAATCCATCACTCAGCATATTGTGTTCCTCCTTATTCCTTTGCAGAAAATCCGATGCGGCCTCGCCTTTCACACGTCCTTTTTTGAGGCATTATATCCAAATCGCCCGCTTCAATAACAGGGTTGGCGTTCTTGACTTGTTTGTTCAGCTTTATTTGCTGCACCGTTCGAAGAACAACCTGATCAAGCGGCAAAACGGAAACATCGGCATTTTCAAGTGTTTTTTTAAGCTCTTTTGAAGCGGCATCCGAAACGGTCATTCCGACTTCCTTCGCCGTTTTGAAGAAAAGATTTATGCACTGCCCTATTTCCGCCGTTTTCATGCGTATATCGATCCAAATCGTGCTTCTTACAGAACTTCCTGCTCACCCAGTACATCCCGGCCCAGATAGCGATGGCGAGGATGAGATACACCGGATTTTTCAGCGAGCTGACCAGCGACTGGCCGAAGAGAGCCATCATGGCCACCATAACGGCCTTGCCCGCCAGAAGGGTGAGCAGATAGCGCTTCTCGTCAAAATCCGAGATACCAAAGGCCAGATGCAGGAACGACGTGGGCGTGAAGGGCAGGACCGCCAGCATGAAGAGAGTGGCGGTGTCCACATGGCTGACCCACTGCTGGGCCTTTTTCAGCTGTTCGGAGCGAGAGGCCAGCTTCCAGAAAAAGCGCTTGACCACCCGCCGCCAGAATAAAAACACCACCGTGCCGCCTGCGGCCACACCGAGCCAGCTGTAGACGAAGCCAAGAAATCCGCCGTGGGCCGCGATATTGAGGGCCACGATGGCGATGAGGGGCAGCGGCGGAAAAATGGATTCCAGCATCGCCAGCAGGATAGGGACCAACGGCCCCAGCCCTTCAAAGCCCTCTAACAATGCCTCCCAGAATTCCAGCGTACCCAGCTGGTGGAGCCAGTCGATGAGCGTCGTTTCCATCGTGCTCGTACCATCCCTTTCGTTTCTGCCTGATGTTTCTTCTTAGTATATCCAGCATCTATGACCGGGATATGAACAAAATCTGAGCATTTTTGCCTTTTTCTTCCTGTCTCTCCTTACAATATGAAACAGCGTTGTTCTTTCCTGCACGATATTTTATTCTTCTGCCTCAGAAGATGTGCCGGGCGGCCTCTGCTTCGGCGGCCTGCCGTTCGGCCTTGAGGCGCTGACGCTCCAGATACTGGGCCTTCTGCTTTTTCCAGCGGACCAAGCTTGCATCGTCCGGCATCTGGACGCAGCGGGCGAAGGCCCAGTGCAGGCCGTCCCGGCGCGACATCCGGTATTTCTGGAACACGCCCCGGCCGGCCTCACCGCCCCGGCCCTTACAGACGGGACACTGGGACAGCGTGTACCAGCCGCTGCTCCCTTTTTTCAGCCAGACGTCATCCGGCTGCAGGGCCGTGCCGCAGACCGGGCAGGCCATCGTGCCGATGACGGGGTCCAGCTTCCACATAGACTGGTCCAGATAGCCTTGGAAGACCCTGAAATCCCGGTAGTCGCCCGGCGTGGGGCAAAGGCTCTGGCGCAGGGTGTCCTCCTCGCTGGGGTAAGCGGCCAGTCCGGCCCGCAGGTCGAGCAGGCGGCAGAGGTCGGCGGTATAGAGGGTGTCGGACAAAGCGTCGTGGAAGGGGCGTTCCAGCGGGATGCCCATCCGGGTGACGACATTTTCCAGCTTCATCCCCTCGCCTTCCTTGCGGGGGTACTCCCGCAGAAAGAGCTGCTGCAGGTCGTACCAGACCGTCGGGCGGCTCTCGTCGAGATTGCAGAGGAAAAGGTTCTGCTTGAGCACCGGCACGTCATCCATGCCCCACTCGGCGAACTCGGCGTCCGGGCCGCACCACTTCATAAAACGGCGGAGGCCCTGGATGATGGGTTCACCCTTGTCGAGGTCCTCCTGCGTCAGACCGGTGACTTTGGCGATGTGGTGCTGCAGGCAGCGGAAGATGCGGGGACGCAGGTGGATGGAGAAGGTATCCAGCACGTTGGCGTCCTCGTCGATCTTGACAGCACCGATCTCAATGATCTCCCCTCGGAGCGTCTGCTGGACGCCGTGATAATTAAAGATAAACGGCTGATAGCCGATGTTCCACTCCAAATCGAATAAAACTAAGTTGCGCGGCATTTGTGTCTGGTATCCTTTCAAAAAATGAACTTCTCAATGGCCTCAGCCACGCCGTCATGGTTGTTGTCGGCGACAGTTACATAGTCCGCTGCCTCCTTGACGGGGGGCTCTGCATTCTGCATGGCCACACCCACGCCGGCAAAGCGTATCATGGAGCAGTCATTGAGGCCGTCGCCGCAGGCCATAAGGTTGTCGCGGGTCAGCCCCCTGCTTTCCAGCAGACTGCCGAGGCTCACGTCCTTGGCGACACCCAGCGGCACAGCCTCGATGAAGAAGGGGCTGGACGGGTAGAGGTCGATCTCGCCCGCAAACTGTTTCCGGCCTGCCTCCAGCACCTCGTCGCGGCGGGCGGGGTCGAGGGTAATGAGCATCTTGCAGATGGGATAATCCACATAGGCGGCGAGGTCCTCCACCTTCTGCATGGGCAGCTTGCAGGTAAAGCACTCCTTCAGCGCCCACTCGTCCTCGGGACTTTCGGTGACGACGCCCTGCTTATTATAGGTAATGATGACCACGCCCTGCTCCCTGGCGAAGGCACAGAGCTGCGGCACATACTTTGCATCCAGCTGCTTGCGGTAGAGCGTCTCGCCGGTGGCACAGTCGATGATGGCACCGCCGTTATACGAGAGGATGCAGCCGCCCTTTTTATCCAGTCCCAGCTCCTTTGCCAGCGGCATGATACCTGCCGTGGGACGGCCCGAGGCCAGCACGATGGTCACGCCCTTGGCGGCAGCTGCGTCCAGCGCTGCGCGGGTGGCGGGGGTGACGACCTTCTGGTCATTGGTCAGGGTGCCGTCGAGGTCGAGCGCCAGCACACGAATATCTTTCTTTTCCATATCCAGCCTCACTTATTTTTACAGGCCGGAACGTCCCGGCCCTGTCGATTTTATCGCATACTTTTTTATTGTACAATGAATGCACCTCTCAGCGCAAGACTCTTTGTTATATTTCTTCGGCACTTTGGAGTTTGTTCGAAAACACAAACTGTAGTTTGTGGCAAAAAACACGTAAAGATAGACATTTCCAACTACTTATCGTAAAATGTTAGCAGATATTAACATCGTCAAAATCCCTTGAAATCTCCAAAAACCGCGTTATAATAACGGCAGAAACACTTATCCCATGCCCTTTGGGGTACATGAGGGAATAAAAAGGAAGGTATACTACTATGGTCGATATTAAGAAGATTGCTCTGTTCGCTGCCGGCACCCTGTTCGGTTCCGCTGGTTTCAAGCTGCTGTCCAGCAGCGATGCCAAGAAGGTCTACACCCAGACCACCGCTGCTGTCCTGCGCATGAAGGACTCCACCATGGAGACCGTCAGCAAGGTCCAGGAGCAGGCCGGTGACATCCTCGAGGATGCAAAGGCCATCAATGAGGCCCGCGCTGCCAAGGCTGAGGCTGAGGTCATCGAGAACGCTGCTGAGGCAGAGACCACCGAGACCAACGAGTAATTTTGCAGTCTCTGAGCCGCCTGTGGGCGGCTCTTTTTATGGTTATTTTTTGCAATACGCAGAGGATATTCTGATATGAAATGTACTATTCTTCATGAGAGCCGCGGCCGCCTGCGGGTACACGTCTGCAATGTGCGGATGACCCTTCACCGGGCCGATGTGCTGGAAGCCTATCTGAACCACCACGACGCCGTGAGCAAGGCCAAGGTCTACGAGCGGACGGGCGATGTGGTGGTGTATTACACCGGCTCCCGCAAGGACGCCGTCACCGCCCTGAGCACCTACCGTTTCGATGACCCCGATCTGGACGCACTGGTCACCAGCGCCGACAGCCGCCGCATCAATCAGGAATATCAGGAAAAGATGTATAACCTCGTGGCAGGCCGGGTGCTGCGCGAGCTGTTCCTGCCCGCCCCGCTCAACGCCGCCTACACCGTGTTCCGCTCCATCGAGTTCCTCTGGAAGGGCGTGTGCTGCCTGTGGCGCCGCAAACTGGAAGTCGAGGTGCTGGATGCTTTGAGCATCGGCGTTTCCATCCTGCGGGGCGATTTCGCCACCGCAGGCTCCGTCATGTTCCTGCTCAACGTCGGCTCCCTGCTGGAGGAGTGGACCCGCAAGAAGAGCCTCGACGACCTGGCCCGCAGCATGGCCCTGAATGTCGATAAGGTCTGGGTCCGCGCACAGGGTACCGAAGTGCTCATGCCGCTCACCAAGGTCCACCCCGGCGATGAGATCGTCGTCCGCTCCGGCAACATGATCCCGCTGGACGGCACCGTGCTGGAAGGCGAAGCCATGGTGAATCAGGCTGCCCTGACCGGCGAAGCTATGCCGGTGCGCAAGGCAGAGGGGTCCACCCTCTATGCCGGCACCGTTGTGGAGGAGGGCCAGATCACCCTGACCGTTGAACAGCAGGCGGGCAGCGGCCGCTATGACCAGATCGTCCGGATGATTGAGAACTCCGAAAAGCTGAAATCCGCCAGCGAGACCCGCGCCGCAGCGCTGGCCGATAAGCTGGTGCCCTACAGCCTGCTGGGCACGGCCGTCACCTATGCGCTTACCCGCAACGCAACGCGCGCCATCTCGATTTTGATGGTAGACTTCTCCTGCGCGCTGAAGCTCTCGATGCCGCTGGCGGTGCTGTCCGCCATGCGGGAGTGCGGCAGCTACCACATCACCGTCAAGGGCGGCAAGTATCTGGAAGCGCTGGCAAAGGCGGACACCATCGTGTTCGATAAGACCGGCACCCTCACCCACGCCACCCCGCAGGTGGTGCAGGTGGTGCCCTTCTCCGGCTGCGGGGAGCAGGAGGTATTGCAGCTTGCTGCCTGTCTGGAAGAGCATTTCCCCCATTCCATGGCAAACGCTGTCGTCCGCGCCGCCAGGGAGCGGGGCATCTCCCACGAAGAGATGCACTCCGAGGTGGAGTATATCGTGGCGCACGGCATTGCCAGCCGGGTGGGCGGCACGCGGGTGGTCATCGGCAGCGCCCACTTCATTTTTGAGGATGAGGGCTGCACCATCCCAGCAGAGGAACAGGCAAAGTTCGATGCGCTGGACCCGCAGTATTCCCACCTGTATCTGGCAGCATCCGGGGTGCTGGTGGGGGTCATCTGTATTGCAGACCCCCTGCGCCCGGAGGCGGCACAGGTGCTGCATAAGCTTCGGAGACTGGGCATCACCCAGACCGTCATGATGACCGGCGACAGTGACCGCACCGCCCGCGCCATTGCGGCGCAGGTGGGGGTGGACCGCTGCTTTGCAGAGGTGCTGCCGGAGGATAAAGCCGCCTTTGTCCGCGATGCCAAGGCCGAGGGACATACGGTGGTGATGATCGGCGACGGCATCAACGATTCGCCCGCCTTGTCGGCGGCAGATATCGGCATCGCCATCCATTCCGGTGCCGCCATCGCCCGGGAGATCGCCGATGTGACCATCCGCGCCGACAGTCTGGAAGAGCTGGTGACCTTAAAAGCCATTGCCAACGCCCTGCAAAAGCGGGTGGGCAGCAATTACCGCTTTGTGCTCAGCTTCAACTCAGCGCTCATCCTTCTGGGCGCACTGGGCATCCTGCCCCCGGCTACCAGCGCAATGCTGCATAACCTTTCCACCCTTGGCATCAGCCTGCGCAGCATGACAGACCTGCTGGAGCAGAAGCCTTTACCGTGAAAATGGAACGCCAGAGCGTCCGCAGACGCTCCGGCGTTTCGAAATTATAAATAGCTTTTCCGCTGAAAATGCCCAGAGCATAGCGGAGGGCATTCAAAATTGTCTTAGCCAAAAGGGAGGCGCTGCACGATATTGTGCGGCGGCCTCCCTTTTTTGTTTCAGATAAACCGGCAGAAGCCCAGCCAGCAGCCCAGCAGGAAGAAGAGCAGCGCCTTGCCCAGCACCGACAGCCACGGGCGCTTGCAAAGAGCCAAATCCCACCGGTGGATGTTCTGCTTGGGGCAGGTGCCCACGCAGGCTTCACAGGCGATGCACTCCCCGCTGCGCAGGCTGCTTTCCTCCAGCTTCAGGCACACCGGGCACTGCTGCTTGCAGGCATTGCAGCCCGGGATGCAGCCCTCGCTCTGCCGGTGCAGCCGTGCAAAGGGCAGCACCGGCAGCAGGGCGAACACCGCACCCATGGGGCAGAGGAACTGACAAAAGAACCGGGGCTGCACTGCCATGCCCAGCAAAATAAGCACAAGCAGCGCAATGCCCACGCCGAAGCCCTCCGGCGGCAGACGCAGAGCCGTCAGGCGGGAAAACACCTCCCACGGGCTTGCGCCGGTCAGCAGCTTTTCCTGCCGGGTCACATACAGCGCCACCAGTCCTGCCAGCAGCAGATATTTGACCTTCTGCCCCAAAAGCACCGCCCGCTCCGGCAGACGGAGCTGCTTTTTGCGGTGGAACAGCTTTTTCTGGATAAGCCCGGACAGCGCCCAGACGGCATCGCCCAAGCTGCCAAAGGCGCAGGCGTACCCGCAGAAAAACCGGTCGAACAGCAACGTGAAGCCGCACAGCCCCAGCAGGGAAAGCGTGAAGCTGTCCGCCGAGAGCACCTCGCCCGCACCGATGTGCAGGAAGATCTGCTTTACCCCGGAAAACCCGGCCACGAATGCGCCCGGCATGGACACAAAGAAGAACAGCTGCACCCCGGCGCGCAGCCATGTACGGCGCTTTTTGTCCCGCTGACGCTGCTGCGCCGCCGTCAAAGGCTTTGCTTGTGTTTTTTCCATCATCCTGCCGCCTTTCCCAGTGCGTCCTCTACTGCACCGATAAGTCCTTCTGCCGTGAGGGTAGCGCCGGAAACGGTATCCACCTCGGCAGACTGCACTGCCAGCATCTCGTCCAGCAAAGGCAGCGCCTGTTTATAGTAGGGCTTGTCCTCACCGGAAGCGTCCAGCACCGCAATATCGGTCATTTTTCCGTTCTGGATGGTCACCGACACCCGGATGACATCGCCAAAACCAAAGGCGCTGCCCTCATAGGTGCCGTCCCGGTAGCCGCTCTGGCTCTGCTCTGCCTGTGCTGCGCTCTGCGCCTGCAAAACGGAAGCGTTGTAGGCTTCCACCTCAGCGATCTCCTGCTTGCGCTGGCTCACCGCTGCTGCCCGGACCAACGCCACCTGCTGGTATTGCCACAGTACCCCCAAAATCAGCAGCAGGTTCACAGCCCGGAGGAGAAAATTCTTGTATTTCATTCCGCTGCTCCTTCCGTTTCAGGTTCGGTTTCGGTCTCTTCGGGCGGCAGCGCCGCCTCGGATGCCGGCAGCACCTCCGCAGAAGATGCCGGTTCCGGTTCAGAATCGTCCGGTGTTTCTGCCGGGAAAAGCTGCTGCCACACTTCCTTGAACCACGCGGAAACAGCGCTTTTTTCCTCCGGCTGCACCACCTCCACGGTGGGCGCGGTGACCGGCGTTTCCTCGGGTTCTGCCGCTTCGGACGGCGCGGCTTCTTCTACCACTTCTTCCGGGACTGCCTGCTCCGGGTCGGTTTCCTCTGCCGGGGCAACCGCTGCCTTTGCCAATGCCAGCTTGACCGCGTTCAGGATGCCGGTGGAGGAGTAGGTGGCACCGGAAACGGCATCCACATTGGGGCTTTGCCCCTCCAGAATGGCGGGGATGACCCGCTTTGCCCGGGAGAGATATTCCTCCTCGTCCTCGGCGCTCAGAACCGTGATATCGGTGATCTTATCCTCTGCCACCGTGACCTGCACCGTGATCTCGCCCTCAAAACCCATAGCTTCGGCAGTGTAGATGCCGTCCAAGTAGATGGAGGGAGCCGTAAATTCCTCCACCACAAGCGTTGCAGCGGGCTTTGGCTGGGGCGGCAGGGGATTGTTGACTACCTCGCCGGTCAGGGCGTTCTGCACTGCGCCCAGAATGCCCCGGCTGGTGTAGGTGGCCTCGGAAACGGCATCCACCTCCCAGCTCTGGGCATCCACCACGGTGGTCAAAAGCCGCTTGGCGCGCCGCAGAAACTGCTTTGTCTCGTGGGAAGCGTCCAGGACCTCCACCTCCGTGATGCTGCCGTTTTCCATGGTCACCTGCACCCGGACGGCACCGCCGTAGCCCCGGGAAGAGCCGACGTATACGCCATCGGCATAGGGCAGCTTGGGCAGGGTTTCTTCCTCCGCTTCGGAGGAAGCGGCTTCCACAGGCTGCTCCACCACGGTTGTCAGCTTTTCCGGCACGGCGGCCAGCACCGGCACGGTGCGGGGCAGGGCAAAAAGCACGGTTGCCGCTGCCGCCACCGCCGGGAGCAGCTGCACCAGTGGCAGCAGTGTGTTGCATCGTTTTTTGTTCATTCCAACTCCTCCTGACACGGAAAAGCAAGGCCGCCTGCATAAAGCGACCTTGCTTTTTGGGTGTTCTGTTTTTTGCCGGATCAGGCAGCTTTCAGGTTCTGCACGGCATCGGTCAGGTGGGTCACCTGCTCCAGTGCAGCGGCCTTATACAGGGTCTCGCGGCTCAAAAGCTCCACGCTCTCGGCCAGCTCGGTCTCCAGATTGGCATAGCTGTCGGCGGTGTAAGCGGCCTTTGCCTTGCTCTGTGCTTCGGCGACCACAGCCTGCAGGGCGGCGCGGTCGGCATCGCTTGCCAGCTCGTGCTTGGCAAGGTTCTCGGCAGTGGTCTGGAACTTGACCACCGTGTCGGCGTAGCCCAGTGCACGGATGGTGACGGTCCAGTAGCCAGTGCCATCAGTGCCCTCCGGCAGCTGGCAGCGGGCGGAATCGCTCAGACCCAGCTGGATGCCCATGGACTTGTGCATCCAGTTGTCGGCTGCAAACTTGGTGCCGTAGGAGGCCTTGGCGTGGGTGTAGGTGCTGTCGTTGCCGTAGTAGGTCCACACCACAGACTGCATCCGGGAGCCCAGCTCGCCGTAGTTGCCGTTCAGGTCCACACGGATAAACTCGCCAAAGCTGCCCACGTCGCTGCCGCTGCGCAGATTCACGGTAAGGCCCTCGGCAGCCTTCTGGGCGGCTTCTGCCACGCCGGAACCGGTGCCGGTGTGCGCGGCAGAGAAGGTGTAGCCATCGCCGCTCTTGGTTGCGTACTTCAGGCCGTTGGTGTTTTTGTCCACCGCAGCCGTCAGGGCGTAGGCGGTCAGGTTCTTTTCAGAGTAGCCGCCCGCCAGCTGGCCGCCGTTTTCCACCACGGTGTACTTGGAGCAGAAATCTGCAAGGTCGCTGGTGGCTACGCGCACCGGCACATACTTGGTGCCCAGCACCTCGTAGTGCTCCATCTGCACGGTGGAGCCGTCAGCCTTGGTAATGGTGCCGCGGTTCCAGCCCACGGTGGTGCCATCGGCCAGATAGATGGTCTTGCCATCGTCCGACCAGTGAGAAACGGTGTAGCTGCTGCCGTCCTTGGCGTAGATCACAGCAGTGCTCTGGAAGCTGCCGCGGTGCAGACCGTGGTTGACGGTTGCGCGGGAGACCGCGTCAAATGCGCCAAGGTCCTGCTCTTCGTGGCTGTCCAGCTGCGCAGAGGCGGCAGTGCTGCCGGCGGCGTAGACCTTCTCGTTTGTCCAATACTCGTCCCAAGTCAGGGCAGCATAAAGATAGGTGTACTTCTTGCCCAGCAGAAAATCGAAAAAGCTGTTTTCCTCCTCGGCAGGGGCTGCTGCAAAGGCGGTAGCGGTCAGCAGGCTGAACGCCATAGCCGCCGAGAGCAGCAGGGAAAGAAATTTCTTGGTTCTCATGAAAAATGCTCCTTTCATCACAATGACAGAAAAGCACTGCCATATAGTTAGCTAAACCTAACATTGCGCGCAAAGAAAAACTGCGGGGCAAAGCCCCTCAGATGGTTAGGGTAAGCTAATTGACGGAAATTAAGATAACACGCATACAAAGGGATGTCAAGAAAAAGCAGGTATGTTTATTCAAACAAACTTTTTGGGGCGGGACAGGGAAAAGCAGTTGCGGCACGTCATCTTGTAGAGCAGTGCTTTGGCGGCTTGTACTCTGCCCCCCTGCGGGCGGCTGTGGGCAAAAGAAAAAGCGACGACCCGTGCAGGTGGGTCATCGCTTTTCTCGTCCCTTGCGGGACAGGCAGGGTAAATGATAAGAAGGTAAATGAAGAAAATAGCAAGGTTAAAAACAAAAGCGTGTGCGGAGCCGAATTTGCCGCTCCAAAGTGAAGATGTATCCAAGCTTCGCTTTTGTTGGATACAACATACCACTTTGGAACAGAAATTGCAAGAGGTTTTTTAAAATTTCTCCCCAAAAATACGCGGGAAATCGCATTTTTGTGGAAACGCACAAATTTTACGGAAAGTTCCCGGCAAACTGACGAACAAGCATAAAAACGGAAAGCCTGCCGGAAAACCGCACAGGGACACCTTTATAAAACCGGCAGGCAATGGAATCAACTTTTGCAGCCTGTCCGGAGCAAAAGCCTTCACCCTTTGGGGGAAGCCTTTATTCGGAAAGCGGTTTTTCGCGGGATGTAGCCTGCACCGCTTTACAAGCAGCCGGTGGTGTGTTAAGATGGACACATCTGCTGCAACCGGAAGAATGCACGCGCCGGGCAGCGGCGGCGTACCGGGAAAAGCGCCCGGCGCCGGGAGGGGAGAAACGAATGACAAAGCTACTGCATGGCAATGAAAAAAGCAGACTGACCGGTGGGCGGGAGCCGCTGTTCAGCCAGAAGGAACTGCTGGTACTGGCCATCCCGCTGCTGGTGGAGCAGCTGCTGGAAGTGACGGTGGGTATGGCCGACACCATGATGGTGTCCCGCTGCGGCGAGGCGGCCATCTCGGGTGTCAGCCTGGTGGATATGATCAACAACCTCATCATCGTGCTGTTTGCGGCACTGGCCACCGGCGGCGCGGTGGTGGTGAGCCAGTATCTGGGAGCACGGGAACAGAAAAAGGCCGACGCAAGCTCCGGCCA
>OHFI01000825.1_pt1 | contig 11006 bp, 8 predicted proteins | sample 1567431 | NCBI WGS metagenome assembly OHFI01 (sample SAMEA3879569, study PRJEB24766) | human gut metagenome | biome: human-associated habitat; feature: feces | place: USA | collected 1985/1987 | reverse complement strand
GGTCACGGCGTCCTTTTTGACAATAAGCAGAGAACCCATCTTATCGTTGCCGAAGGTCACGGTAATGACATCCTGATCCTTACCGGAGAGATAGACCGTTTCCGTGGCGTCGGTGATGACGTACCCGTCCGGCGCGGAGATCTCCTCGCAGACATAAGTGCCTGCCTTGAGGCCGGTTGCAACGATGCTGCCATTGCTGGATGTTTTGTACTCGCCAACCACAGTGCCGCCTGTACCGGAGGTGCCGCCGAGGAAGCGGATGCGGAACCATGCACCCTCCAACGGCTGACCGCTCTCACTGTCCACCTTGCGGATGATGATGGCGGAAAGGGGCGTGTTCTCGAAGGTCAGGACTTTGCTCTCGCCGCCGGAGATGAAGCATTCCTGCGTGGCAGGCTCCTTGATGGCGTACCCGGACGCCGGTTCCAATTCCGTTACTTTGTACCAGCCATCCTTGATCTCAGGAAGAATGATTTTTCCGCTTGCGTCAGAAAAGTAAGTGCCGAGGTCGTTGAGCTCACCGGTGTCGGTATGGTTGCTGCCATACCAGATCTGGAACTTGGCGCCCTTGACGGGATCACCGGTGACGCTATCCAACTTCCGGATCTCCAAGCTGGGCTTGAGGGCATTGAAGAAGGTGACGGTAGATGTCTCACCAGCCTTCAGCGCTACTTCCTGCGGAATGGGGCAGAGAATGACATGGTTGGGGACATTGATCTCCGTCACTTTGAATGTGCCGACCGGGACAGAGTCGAGGAAGATGCGGCCATGGTTATCGGTGGTGGCGCTGGTAGAAAAGCTGCCGTCGATCTGCTCGACCTTATAGGTCATGTCAGGGATGGGGTCCATATTGGCGATGTTCTTCTTCAAAATTTCAAGGCCAGGCTTTTTGTAATCTTGAAAATGGACCTCTGTGGTCTTGCCGGGACGCAGCGCCACGGTCTGTTCTGTGTTGCTCAAGATGTACGGCTCCGGCACGGACTCCTCAGATACGACGTAAACGCCGGGCTCCAGGCCCTCCAGCGTAGCCGATCCGCTCTCACCGATTTTAACAGATGTGGAGTAGGCGCCTGTAACGGACTTGACCGACAGCACGGTGCCGGGCACGGGAGCGCTCGTCTGCGCATCTTCTTTGTAAATGATCATGCTGGGCATAGCGTAGTTGACTGCCGCGACGGTGTATTCGCGATCGCCTTCGGACACATCCACATAGACGCTCTTGGGCGTAGGGTCAAGACAGTATCCAGACGGGGCCGCCGTTTCAACGAAGGTCCAAAGGCCGGTGGCGGCATCCTCAATATGGAGCTCTCCCGATTCGCCGGTCACATCGCTTCCAACGATTTGGCCATTGAAGTAGATACTGTAACGCGCACCGGGCAGGCCCTTCAATGTGCCTGCCGCAGTCTTTTTGAGCGTGATCTTGCCCGTGCCGCCTGTGGGCTGCTCCGGCTGGTCAGGTTTGGCTTCGCCGACCGACAGCTTTCTCGGCCCATAGTAGTTGAAGAACGACTGATTCTTGCGGTTGCTCGAGATCGCAAAAACCGCCCACTTTGCGCTCGCATCCTCCACGATGGACGCTTCAATGCCCTGTGCTTTATATGCTTCGATCTGCTTCAAAAACTCAGCATCCTCAGCCGCCTTTTTCGCAAGAAGATCGTCAATAAGGCTCAGGTATAGCTCGTAGGTGTCTGCGTTGGCGTAACCGCCCGCATCGCCGTCTCCACCGGGTTCGCCTTTGTAGGACTGGTTTTCCCAAACGTAGGTCTGTACCGCCATAAAAAGCTGGCCGACGTTGGAATCCTTACAGTCGTTGAGGTAGGTCATCATCCACTTGACGTTCTCGACGGTCGCGGCGTCCATTTCACTGAGGCCGCTGTTCGTGACAGCCGACTGCAATACGGCATCTGCGTCCGCGCCGGTCCCGGACGTCCAGGTGAAGGAATTCAGGTACGAAGGCGTTGCGTAATGATAGCCGAGGCCGCTATCCATGCAGTACACGAGCTTACCGTCCACGAGCGGCGGACGGTAGCTATACGGCGTCCCGTTGGCGAGCAGGCGGGTGCTCCAATATGCCTGGTTGGTGGTAATTTTGAGGCCGGAACCCGTGTTCGACGCGGCGAAAGCCGCAGTCGGCAGCAGGCTCAAGATCGTTACCAGCGTTAAAAGCAGTGACAACAAGCGATGTTTAATTGACTTCATGTCTTTCTCCTTTCCAAAAAGCGCAATAAAAAGAGCAGATCATGACGACCTGCTCTTGCGTGAGAGTTGATGATTTACTTGTTCGCGGGGGTATCCACCCGAGTGATGGAATAGCCATCGTAGAGGAAAAGCTGGACACAGTACCAGCACGGGTCACCAGTATCATTGACACCTCTTGCCAGCCCGACACCGATCTCTGACAGCTTTGGATTGACCATGTTCTTATGATGAACCGTTGAGGCATACCAATCCGCAACTGCTCGTTCGGCAAGTGTTTGGTTGGACATTGTCCAATCTGCGATGCGATGGATATTTTCGGCCATGTAGGGACAATCCGTGACGGTATTGAATTTTCCGCCATTCGGTCTTGTGTGCGAATAGACGGTATGCGCAGCCATCTCATCGGCGCGGACCTGCGCCGCCTGCATGAGCTTGTCATTGACACGCAGCGCGGCAACACCTTTTTCACGCCGCAGCGCATTGGTGCGATCAATGATGTCCTGCTTTGCGGTGGCAACATCTGTCTGCACAGGATGTTCCATGGGCGTTGTCGTTGTGGACTTTACCGGCGCTTCACCAGTGTAAGGCGCACCGGTTTCGATTTGCACACATCCGCTGTCCGCATCCCAGAACACATTGAAGCCGACCGCTTTGCCAATGTCGCGGAGTTTCACATAGTTGTGTCCAGCAATACCATACGCTTCCATTTGCACCTCCTGCCCATCGACAAAAATACGATGGTTGCTGCGTTCAGCGAGGATTCCCGCAGCATAGGCGGAAGCTCCGCCTGTGATAATAGCGCCGATAAAAAGGCCCGTAAACATCGTGAGGATCTGCTTCTTCATGGAAAAGCCTCCTTATTTTTGATCTACTATTCCTTTACGATCATAAAGCGGCTTTTTCAACAAAAGATTTTTAAGAGGCCTGAACAGCCTGCACACACCAGCGCTGACTGGAATCTCCGGCAACGCAGGTAAGGAGAGTCATTCGGTTATCCGTGGTAGAGGACAAATAGCTCCAATCGCTGCTGCTGATTTTGGTCACAGTCTCCACCAGATAGGTGCGGGTACCCATGGATGTGGTATAGGTGATCTTATCGCCCACATCCAGATCCTTGATGCTGCCGATCACATATTTGGCACCGCGATTATGCCCGCAGACAGCCACATTGCCGTTCCAGACGCTGGTACTGGTGAAATGCCCCAGCCCCTTTTTCATGCTGGCAGTCGTTTCACCTTCCCAGAGATAGTAATTCTTAACTCCGATGGCAGGAATGGAGATCTTTCCGATGGCGCCGTTGGAGAGCAGAAAATCCTGTGTCAGCTCCGTGAAAGCGGGCGTCGCAGGAGTAGCTGTGGAGCCGCCCTGCAGAAAACCGGGGATCTCGACAGTTCCGCCGCCGGGAGAAATTCCGTAAATGCCGCTGCCGGATGCCGAGATGCCCTGAAGACCGGGCAGCATGATTTTCTCCATCACGCCGGTTTGGGTAGTGCTGGGCTGCCCGTACTCCAGCTCGGGGATCTGGTAGTCCACCACATTTTTTCCGCCGTAATTGTAGCGGGAGCCGTAGACATCCTCGTAGGAAGAGGAGGGATAGTATTCCGGGGTGCCATCGGTTTCAAAGGAATAATCGGCGGCCTGGGCGCTGACCGCCATCGCAGAAAGCATGGCAGCCAGAGTCAAAGTCAATGAGAAAAACTTCTTCATACGGGAGCCTCCTGTTCTTCTTCAGCGGGAACGGTAAATTCATGCCAGTCATTGTGCTTGCTGGCTTGGATTGTGTAAGTATGGTCACTCTGTGGGAAAGAAACGGTGAACTCGCGCCCAGCTAGATGCCTGGCAAGGGATTTTTTCACCTCTACTGCAACGGTATCTCCCGGATTCAGCGCGAGAGAGCCTGCATCGATAGCGGGAACCTCACTATCGGGCTCTACACGGAACTTTGCGATCAGCCGGTACTCTCTGGGCTTGCTGTCCGGAACATACACATAGACATTTTTGCGGCGGCGCAGCAGAAGCAGCACAGCGGCGGCAATGGCCGCGCAGAGCAGCACGGCAGTGATGATCAGCAGCGGAGCGGCAAGGTTTCCATTATCCCAGATATGTGTTTTTACGGGGACGATCTCACTTCCGGTGTAAACCACGGTATAAGTGATGCTGTCCACGCCTTCCGAAGTAACGGTTCCGTGATATTCCGCCGTGGTGACATAGCCTGTGGCAGCCTGATAGCTGCTGGAGGCGGAATAGGTAGCGACCGCCTGATACTGGGCCGGAACCAGCGCCTCGCCGACGAGCGCTGTGCCGGTGACCTGCCATTCCACATTGGCAAGGGAGAGCGTTTTCCCGTTTTTGACAGTGGTGGCCGGCACATAAGACATGTCGTTGCGGTCCAGATTGCCGATTACCTTCGTCTCGGTAGTTTTGCTGTATTTTGTGGTGTAGCCGGACGCCTCTGTGGAAAGCGTGGTATGATCCAGCGCCAACTCGCCGGAGAAGCCGTCTTTTTCATAGGGCATACTGGGCGAAAGCTCTGCGAGGATCTGCGCAAGGTCATTTTTGGCGGTATTGACTGTGACGGTTTCCGTTACAGTTTTGCTTTCCAGATACGGGTGTTCCACCTTGGTGGTGTAGGCCCAGGTATAAAGATAGCCGTCGTAGGAAAAGTCCTCTTCCTTCAGCTCATTCGGGTCAACCTCCGGGGAAAGCGTGTAGGTTTTTACAAGCCGCTGCTGGCCGTTCAGGTTTTCCGCTACCAATGAATCGGGAACCTGAGCGGCAAAGGCGCTGACCGTCAGCGACATGGCAAGCAGCAGGCAAAGGGCCAGCTTTGATAAGTTCTTCATGGCGGCCTCTCCTTTTTTACAAATTCTGTTTGATGATTCTGGTGATGATGCCGACGGCGATGCCGCGTTCCTCATCCAGACGGGTAACGGCAAAGCTGACGTCGTCTTTCTTTCCAGGCATTCGCCGGTCATAGCAGGTGTGGGCAACCGCGTTGACACCGTTGTTGAGCCGGATGAACACAACGCCGTGCCGCACATCGGTCACTCTGCCGGCATATTTGCCCTGCAGGACGCATTTATCCAGATTGCTCTGGTTGGCGGCGGACGAAACGCTGCGGATATCTGCTGTGATGGAAATATGGTTGATGTCGTCGCGGTCAATGGTGAGCACACGGACAAGGACACGGTCGCCGACGCTGTAATACTCGCGGGCGTCACCGAACCATGCGGCAGACAGATCGCGGGCGAAAATCGTACACTCCACGCCGAACACTTCCACACGCAGGACTTTTTCCGCAACGCCAATGACGCGCGCCTGTACGACGCGCCCTTCATAGATCATGGGGACGCCATCTTCGTTGGTGTCCAGATAGAAGGTCTGACGCTTACGGAGCATGGCGGCCTTGCGGCTTGCCACAACGCTGCGGGCGGTGTTATCCAGACCCCGGACGATGAAATCGATCTCCGCGGTGAGCATGGTTGCAAGGATACTGTTCATCCGCTCCATAAACGGCTTGTATTTCGCCCCATACGGAACAGGCCCGGAATAGAGCATCATTTCTTTCAGCGGGATCGCAATGCGATAACCCTTGTAGTCAACGACAACGATAGTACGGCCGGAAGGGGTCTGCTCCACGCCGTCCAGCGTTCCGGTCAAAATACGACCGGCAATATGCGAGGTCTTGATCTCGTGCCAGATGACCTCACGGCGTTCTTCTTCCGTTTCGATACGGTCTTTTGCATCAACGGTCAGAATGTAGGAGTCACGGCGTCCGGCAGGTGCGGGAGGTGCAGTAGGCTGCGGAGCAGCTTCACCATCTGCGGATTCCGTTTCATCTTCAGCGGGCGGAGCATTTTCCACATTTCCTTCCAGCAAAAGCGCATCCAGAGCATTTTCGCCGCTGCTGTCAAGGGGTGCCGGAGTGCTGCTGTTCAGCTCCTGTAAAATGCTGTCGTACTCCGGGTCCTCAGCCTTTTCATCGGAAACAGGGACAGTCTCTGCGGCATCAGCGGTGTTTTCGGCATCCGGCTCGTTTTCCTCAACATCTGCTGTGCCGCTCACATCGCCGGAGCCGAGATCAACTTCCGGGGGTTCTGCCAGCGGAGTTTCCGTGTTGTCGCTGCCGGCGGCCTCCACCTGCTGCTCAGAAAGTTCTTTGGCGGATTCGGTTTCCATGAACTCTGAGGAGAAATCATCAGAGGGCGGGATCGTTTTTTTCTTGGGCATTAAGTATCCTCCTTTTTCTTCATAATGGATTCTTTGGTTACGGCAACGACTTTTTCAGCCGACGCAGGCTTTTTCTTTTGCGTCGGCTTCTTATCCGCTGCCTGAGATGGCGGCGCCGATGGAGTTTGCTTTTCCTGCGGCTGATTTGCCCGCCATGCAGGGACATGGGAGGCGGCCTTGCTCGACCGCAGCTTCTTCGCCTCGGGATGTTTGGAATAGTCGTACTTATCCACCTCCAGTACATTCTTGCCCCGAATGAGGATTAGGGCTTTATCAATATCCATACGCAGCACCTCGTCCATGGTCATCAGCTTGCGCCGGCCGACACCGCTGGTTTCCCGGTATTCAGGCGTGTAATTGGATACGCGCCATGTTCCGAGCTGTTTGGCTTTACTGGTGACAGAGATACTGGCCTCGCCGGTCCGGTCAGAAATAAATTCCGCCGTCAGAGCATCTGTACAGCCAAGAAAAAGCTGCACATCGCAGTTGCCCAGAATTTCCTGCCACTGGTTGTAGGGGTAGCGGTTCTGAAGACCAGCTAAGTTCTGGAACACGCATGACATGGACAGATTTCTGGAACGAATGACCGAAATTTTTCTCGATAGATCTGGGATCACTCCACAGGCACACAGCTCTTCACCAAGTACATGAACAGGAACCGGAAGCTCCCCGCCAGGACATTGTTCGTCCGCATAGCGAACCAGGCGGATAAACACAAAGGAAAGAAACAGCGAGGAGAGGAAATCAAAGGTGCTGTCCTGATCGCTGGTAATGCAGTAATACGCGCATGGCTGCTTTCCCGGGAGTTCCAGATCGATCTCGTTGTAGGATGTGATGTTGCGAATATCCCGGTTTTGAAAAACCTGCAGTCTGGAGCCGAGCCCGATGATAACGCCGCCGCGCACACCCTCCGACGCCTGCTTGAAAATGCTGTATGGCGCTTTGGCAGGATGCGTAACCGGAAGAACACCAAAAAGCGCGTTCAACTCCTGTTCGGAGCTGGCGGCAATCAACTGATACACCTCACCGATATTTTGCTTTTTCTTGGGATAGCTGGTGGAAACATAGAGGACCAGCGCCTTGAGCAGATTCATTTCGGCGCTGTCCCAGAAGTGGTCGCGTTCCTCGCCGCCGGTATTCTTGATGATGACATCGCAGAAAAGCTGAGCCATCAATTCCTGACCGCCGACCTCCGCAAGACAATTCCATGAATCGGAGGCTGATGGTGTGACCAGATTGAACACACGGACGGTGTAGCCTTGATCCCGCAGATATTCGCTGGTCTTTTCATACAATTCGGACTTGGGGTCGCAGATCACAAGGCTTGACTTCCGCGCTGCGCATTGGAGAATCATGTTGACACAAAAGGCTCTTGTCTTCTTGGAGCCGCTGGCGCCGTAAACCGCAAGATTCCCGTTAAATCGAGTCTTTGGAGGAATACAAATGACCTGATGATCCAGCTCTCCGAGAATCGTACCGGAATGCTTGCGAATATCCGGAACAAGATCAAGCACCCCCGCCAGCTCCTTGCGGGACATAAAGCCTGCGGTGCCGTAGGTTCCCTTGTTGGAATAGACAAGGTTGCGCCGCCGGTCGTATTCGCCGCCTTCGCTGTAGCCCATCCGCATGACCATGAGGATCAGCAGCGCCAGCGCACCGATGCAGAGGCCGAGGCCATACAGCCCATACGGAAAGTGGAAGGCTGCCGCAAGGCAGGGAACGAATCCGGCGTCCGGGAATGCGGGAGACGTCCCAAACACGGCGCCGGCCTCCTGCCATGCACGGTAATTGGAAAAAAGCTGCGAGAGGTAGCCGCTCCCGTAGAGCAGTGCCAGCGCAGCGATTGGAATGATAATGAAAAGCTGAATCAGCTTCTTTTTAGGAATAGAGCACGCTCCTTTCAAACTGTTGAAAATCAATGCTTTGCAGCATCACACACTGCCCGCAGATCTCCCGCAAGGCTTCTTCCTGGTAATCGAAGCAGATCAATGTCCCCGTCATTCCGTGCAGTTCCAGCGCGGTATCGAAACGCCGGATGCGGGGAAAATCACAGGTGTAGGCGAATAGAACAGGATTCCCCTCGCTGTCAATGGCGTCGTTCTCGACGCGCCAATTTGGTATCCCCTCATGGAGCCCGTCTACAAGGATTGCATCGAGCGTCCTGCAATGCTGCGCGTCGCATAAGAGATGGAGGATCGCTTCGCCATAACGGTCATTGGTCAAATAATAGAAATGCGGAAAGCTGCCGTCCAGCAGGAAATAGCTGCGTGCATCCGGCTGCATCAGAACAGGTAGCTGTTCCATGGTGGAGCCGAACACGATCCCGGAAATCTCCGCGTCGGGCATGACCCCTTCGGTTTGCAGCAGAGCTTTGAACCGCAGTTCAGCCTTGTACTCCCATTTCATCTGCGCTTTGGCGGTGTTATAGGTCAAAAAAATACCGCCATCCGTCAGCAGGATGCCGGTTGCGCGTGAACTTTTGATTTTCGCCCCTTGCGGGCCGATCTCTTTGACCTCTCTGGAGGTGTAATAGGCGGGGATTGCCGCACTTTGGCTGGCAGCGGAAAAAGAGGCCTTTTCCCACGGAAAGGCAGGAATGTCGGCGTTGTGCATGATGGTCAGAATTTCGGCCATCCGGTGGAGCCGAAGCCGCCTTGACAGCTCACTTTTGAGCTTGTTCGGCTCAGAGCTGCCGGTTAGATAGTCTGAAAACCATTGGGGGGCATCGGCCAACAGCAGCCGTTTGGCTGGTGAGGTGAGCCGAAGACCGCGCAGGCCGTCTTTGGAGAAGGTGTGAAGAAGTCCGCTTTGTCGGAGAGAAGTGACCATGCTTTCGAGATATGCGGGACCACCCGGCAGACGGCTGATTTGGCTGATGGGGTATTCGCCGCAGAGAGCGGTCAATGTCAAAAGCAGATACGAGAGCGTGTTTTGCGCCGGTAGTCGGCGGGGGGGTCGAGGCATGAGCCGCACTGTCTCCTTGTACGAAATTTTACCGTAGGGCTTTATAGCTTGGGTAATTTTGCGGCTGGAGCGCCTTGAAAAAACGCAGTATTTTCAGCGCTTTCAGGGCGCTTTTTGTACCTTGGAAAATAAACGCCCATAAAAGGTCAAAAATCCGATATGCTTTTTACACCATTCTGGCGCTCTGCAAGCCAGGCCGGAAACTGCGTGCTGTCCATGAGAAAAAGCCGTGTGCAATCCTCTTCGCCCAGCTCCGTGGTGTTGTAGGCGTCGCACAGCAGCCCATTGTCATCCGTCAAGATGAAGGAGGCCGCAACATCCAGAAACTGCTTCAGTTCCAGATTGTCATAATCACGGATACGCCGCTCTGGCAGCTCCTGCGCATAGATATGGGAAAAGCAGACCACACAATGCTGAAATTGCGGCATAGTGTGGTGGGCGGCGTAATCGGAGAGCGCGGAGGTAAACGGATCCAACAGGAACTCCGTGCTTTGGCGCTGCCTGCGCTTTGGCAGAAGGCACGGGAGCTTGATCTCCAGAATGCCGTCATTTTCGCTGATCTCAATACCCTGCATGGTTTCAGCAGACCGCAGATATTCCTCTTTTTTGATGCTGGTAGTGGCATAGATCAGGTGGCGCAGCCGGCAGGTGATCCGCTCGGCCCGCAGCGCCGCATCCGTGGACAGCACCTCGTAGTTGTCGGGATAACGCTGGATATCCGTCGTGTTCATGGCATAGAGCGCATTGTTCAGCCGTTCGATCTCAGCCAGAATAGATGTAATTCTTTGTGATATGATGGCCCTGTTCAAGAAAAAACTCCTTATTCGATTTGATAATACTGCACTTCGCCGCCCGAAGAGACGGTACAGTAGCCGCTGGTGTTTGGTGTGTGGATCTCGGCGATCTGCTCCGGCTGCTCAATCAGAACGATGTATTTGGGCGGAACCTCTTTTACCGTGGAGAGCATTTGGTTGATAAGCTGCTCTTTACCCGGCTCCGCGTAAATAATCTCGTAAACTTCGCCATCCGCAAAAAAGATGATTTTGGCGGGATAGTCACTGACAGAATGATATTCTACCTGCTCCATAAAGTCGGTAAGAACCCAAACGGCCTTTGAAAGCCCGTGATCGATGCTCTCCTCCGCATCAGCGGGAATGCGGTAATACTCGCCGCGCTGCACAATGCGGCCCTGCTTTTGCAGGTAGGACAGCAGATTTCGAATTTTACTTTCCTTGTGCGGATAGAGCTTCAAAAGCTGCATCTCCGTCAGAGCGCGGTACATGGAAACATCCCGCAGGATGCCGGCGGCTTCCTGCCCATAGATCTGTTCCCTCGTTTTCATTGAAACATCTCCTCGTTATGCGTATTGAAGCCGTATAATCGCCGTATTGCTGTTGGTTGTGGAGCGTTATACGTCTTAAATGCGTATTGTGTACGGATTAGCATGGATGCTGCTTTGGCGCAGCACGCTGAGCAAGTTCGGCCAGCTCCCGGCGATCCGTGGTGATCAATTCCTTTTCCATTTGACTGCACTTGATCTCCACGGCAATATTATTGTTATTTGTGCTGATGAGAGCGCTGCCGCGTTCAAAGTGCGTAATTTCCATCAGCTC
>OHFI01000822.1_pt1 | contig 11049 bp, 8 predicted proteins | sample 1567431 | NCBI WGS metagenome assembly OHFI01 (sample SAMEA3879569, study PRJEB24766) | human gut metagenome | biome: human-associated habitat; feature: feces | place: USA | collected 1985/1987 | reverse complement strand
CCTCCTGTGCGGAGGCAGCCCTTCTGCTGGCGGACAGGCTGACGGCGCGGCAGCTGCTGGGACTGTGCGCGGCCAGTCAGCGCTTTGCCGAACAATGTGACCAAAATGCGGGCGTGGGCCAGATATTGGGCGCCCTCGCCGTGAAATGGGAGGAACTTTTATGACCGATGTGATCTCTGTCCGTTTCCGCAGCGGCTGCAAGGAATACTACTTCGACCCCAAGGGGCTCACGATCCCCGCCGGCACCGACGTGATCGTGGAGACCGCCCAGGGCCCGGAATTCGCCCACTGCGCGGCGGGCAACCACCAGGTGCCCGATGACGCGGTGGTCAAACCCCTGCGGTCCGTCCTCCGCATCGCCACCGACAACGACAAACACACCGCCGCCTACAACCGCAGCCGTGAGAAGGAAGCCTTCGATGTCTGCAAAAAGAAGATCCAGCAGCACAAGCTGGAGATGAAGCTGGTGCGGGTGGAGTGCAGCTTTGACGGCAGCAAGATCCTGTTCTTCTTCACCGCCGACGGCCGCGTGGACTTCCGCGAGCTGGTCAAGGACCTGGCCAGCGTGTTCCGCGCCCGCATCGAGCTGCGGCAGATCGGCGTCCGGGACGAGGCCAAGATGCTGGGCGGTCTGGGCATCTGCGGCAGGCCCTTCTGCTGCGCCCAGTTCATGGACGAGTTCCTGCCCGTGTCCATCAAGATGGCCAAGACCCAGAACCTGAGTCTGAACCCTACCAAGATCTCCGGTACCTGCGGCCGGCTGATGTGCTGCCTGAAATATGAACAGGACGCCTATGAGGATGCCGTTAAGCGCCTGCCCAAGAACGACTCCTTTGTTCTGACGCCGGACGGCACCGGCAACGTCAGCGACGTAAACGTGCTGAAGGAGACTGTGAACGTCCGCCTGGATGACCGCACCGACGGTCCCCGCTGCTATCACAACTGCGAGGTCTGCGTCCTGCGGAGCGGCAAGGGCAGCCGCGACGGTATCGCGGTCCCCGACAAGCGCCCCGAGCGCTATGTGGAGCCCCTGGTCGAGGAGGAGCTGCCCACTATCACCCTGCTCAGCGACTTCGACCCGGACGCCGCGGCAGAGAGCGAAAAGAAACGCGGCCGCCGGAGCCGCAGCCGCCGTCGGGGCGACGGCGAGAAGCGCACGGCGGAGAAGTCCGCCGCCCCTGCGGAAAAAGCCCCGCGTTCCGATACCCCCGCCGAGGGCGGAAAGCCCCGCCGCGAGGGCGGCGATCGCCGCCGCAGAAGCGGACGCCGCGGCGGAAACGGCGGTGCCAACGCCGCTGGCAGCACCGGCGCACCCGCACCCAAGGCAGTCAAGCCCGCCGGGGACGGCCAGGGTACCGTGAGCGGTGAGAAGAAGCGCAGCCGCCATCGTCCCCGCCGCAGAAGCGGCGGCAGTAAGCCCAACGGCGGCACGGAGGCGTAAATCATGCGTAAATTCAACGGCTTGCTGCTGGTCAGCGATTTCGACAACACCCTGGTCTACACCGAGGAGGCCCTGCAAAAGTGCGTGGATATGCCCCCCGTCTCTGACGAGAACCGCGCCGCCATCGAGTATTTCATGGCCAACGGCGGCATCTTTTCCGTGGCCACTGGCCGCGCCAAGCCCGCCTTTGAAACGGTTGTGGACGGCATTCCCATGAACGGTCCCACCGTGCTGTTCAACGGCGCGGCTATCTACGACTTCCCGCAGAAGAAGTACCTGGTCACAGCCTTTTTGCCCGACTCCGTCCGGCAGCACGTCACGGAGGTCGTCACCGCCCTGCCCCAGGTGGCTGTGGAGCTGTACCACGATGACAACACCATCCACGCCCTGAACGCCAACGACGTCACCCGCCGTCATATGCACATCACCCACGCGCCGTCCATCGAGGTAGACACCATGGACGACGTGCCGTCCCCCATCAGCAAGGCCCTTTTCTCCACCGAGGAGGCGCACCTGCCCGCCCTGTTGGACTTTCTGGCCTCCCGGCCCTGGTACCACGACTATGAGGTAGTCCCCAGCGCCGTGACCCTGGTGGAACTGACAGCCAAGGGCGCCAACAAGGGCGGCATGGTCCGGCGTCTGGCGGACCTGCTGGATGTGGCACGGGAAAACGTGATCTGCGTGGGCGACCACGCCAACGACATCAGTATGCTCACCTGGGCCGGCCAGGGCTACGCCCCCGCCAACGCCATTCCCCAGGTGCTGCACACACCCGGCGTCCGCCGCCTGCCCGACTGCCGCGACAACGCCATTGCCCAGCTGATCCGTTCCCTGGACAAGCAGCTTTGAAAAAGAAAAAATCCAAGCCCCCTTTCGGGGCTTGGATTTTTATTTTATCAGGAACAATACAGACCGCGTTTGACCGCCCGGCCACTGTCCCGCGCTTTTCATCAAAAAGTTTTTTCCGAAAACCCGCCGTTTCCCCCCATTAAAGCCCCTTTTTATAAGGTTTTCTCTTCACAGCAAGGTTTGTTTACAATTTAATCCTTGACGTGAGGGGAAAATCATTGTATCATACGCTTTGTAACTATTTGTAACTTTTAGGGGCTTACACCATGACGCAGGATCAACAACAGAAAAAAGCCGCCGGCCGCGACCCCAACCGGGAGCACATGACCCTATCGGAGCTGTGGCAGCTGTGGCGTGACAATTTAATGAGCTGGCGGAGCTTCTGCGATGAGCACCACGATCTGTTCACCCTGAACATACAAGCGGGCTTCCGCCGCATCGGTCGGTGGCTGTCCGATCTGCGCAGCAATGCGCGGGCTCTGGCGGCCGCCAACCGCGACAGGCGGTTCCCCGAATCCGAATACGGCGCAGCCCAGCTGTTCCTCTTCTTCCGCGGCAGCCTGGAACGCCGGGCCGCCGCCATACGCGAGGGCTTCTCCAACCGGCGCAAGGCACTGACCTGGATGGGCGGCAAACGCCGCCACTTTTTTGAGAAGATGCATCTGCACCCGGTGGCATTCCTGTGCGGCGCCATGGCCATCGCCGCCGCGGCCACCGTTCTGTCCCTGTACACCCTGGGCGCTCAGGTGACCTATGACGGTCAGGACCTTGGCATCGTCTCCTCCCGCCGCGCCGCCGAAAAGGTGGTGGCGGAGCTGGAGGATGTCACCCGCGCGACCACCGGCGACGGCGGCTACACCGTGGATACGGCGCTGCTCACCGCCGAAACAGGCGTTTTCCCCCGCCGCGAGCTGATCTCCGACAACGAGTTTGAAGAGACACTGAGCGACACCCTCGGCGTGGTGGATTACGCCTATGTCCTGTATGTGGACGGCGAAAAGGTGGTGGCCACCACCCGCTCCGGCGCGCTGGAGGACCTGCTGGAGCAGCTGAAGCTGGGCTATGAGACGGCGGACACGGTGAACGCCTACTTCGTGGAGGACGTGGACATCCGGCAGGAGTACGTGGAGTCGTCCTACGTGATGAACCTGGGCTACATCGCCGAGATCCTCAACGAGACGAAGGAGGGCGAGGTGACGTACACCGTCACCTCCGGCGACAGTTATTACAGCATCGCGGAGAAATACGACCTGAGCGTGGAAGCGCTGATGAAGCTGAACCCCGGCTATGACCCGAAGATCCTGCGGGTGGGCGATGTGCTGACCATCAGCAACGCCGTGCCCTATCTGACGGTGGTGAACGTGGAGCGGCAGCGGTACGTGCAGGATGTGCCGTACCAGGTGGAGTACACCGACGACAGCTCCATGTACCAGGGCGAGTATAAGGTCACGTCCCCCGGCGTGTACGGCAAGGCGGACATGACCGCCAACGTGACGTATATCAACGGCGAGGAGACGGAGCGCGAGGTGGTGGCCAGCGTGACGCTTTCCCAGCCGGTGACGGAGCAGCAGCTCCGCGGCACGAAGGAGCGGCCCACCTGGTATCCCACCGGGTCGTTCTCCTGGCCCTGCACCGGCATCCTCACCAGCCGGTTCGGCTACCGCAGCCTGCTGGGCAGCACCTACCACAGCGGCATCGACATCGGCAACAGCTACGGCACGTCCATCTACGCCGCCGACGGCGGCCGCGTGACCTACGCGGGCTACAAGGGCGCGATGGGCTACGTCGTCATCATCGACCACAACAACGGCTATGTCACGTATTACGAGCACAACTCGTCGCTGCTCGTTTCCGCGGGACAGACGGTCTACAAGGGCCAGCAGGTCGCCAAAGCGGGCCGCAGCGGCGTCGCCAGCGGTGTCCACTGCCACTTCGGCATTCAGAGAAACGGCAGCTACGTCAACCCGCTCAACTATCTTAGCTAAAATCAAAGGGATCCCATCCGATGGATGGGATCCCTTTGATTTTAGGGGATCGCACTTCGCTTCGTGCCTTGCCGCCGTAGGCGGCTGCGACACGCGCGAAGCGAGAAGAATAAATCGCCACGCGCATGTCGCGGCGATTTATGATTAAAATTATTTCGCGTCTGCGGACGCGAAAGTCTGCGACGCTGGTGCCTGTTTTCTGCCCGTGGGGGCAGAAAATGCGGCGGATGTAGGTTGATGGGTTTTGCGCCGATTGGGGTGTGTGGGCCTGTTTGCCGCTGGTCGCGGCAAATGCGGCATGGGGATTATGAAAAGACCGCTGCGGCGTTTCGCAGCGGCCTTTTTTATCGTGTTTACTGTTCCGTCAGGACGCGGCGGACCTCGCCGGTGAAGTAGAGCGAGCCCCAGGAGCAGATGGCGTCGTCCTCACCTGCAAGCGCTAAGGCGCGGCGGACGCCGTCGTCGGTGTCCTTGGCGGGGACGGCCTGCACGCCCTGTGCGTTCAGCCACGCGGCGAGCTCGTTTTCATCGAGTGCGCGGGCAGAAGGCGGCGTGATGACGACGAACGCCTTGGCGAGCGGGAGCGCGCGGCGCAGCATTTGCTGCCAGTCCTTGTCGCGAAGCACCCCTGTGAGGAAGATGAGTTTTTTGTCGCCGTAGAGCGCGGCGAGCGAATCCATCAGCGCGTCGACGCACTGGGGATTGTGCGCGCCGTCAACGATGAAGTCCGGCCCGCGGCGCAGGAGCTCGAGCCGTCCGGGCCACTGGGCGTGGGAAAGGCCCTCATCAATGGCCTCGTCCGTGAGCTTGTCCCAGCCGCGCGAGCGCAGCGCGTTGCACACGTCGATGACCGTCAGCGCGTTCAAGAGCTGATACTCGCCGAGAAGCCGCAGGTGGTACGGCCCGCGGCCGCGGTATTTGAACTCTTGACCGTCGAGCGAGGACGAAATGCGCTCAAGCTTTTCCTGCGCGGTGATCGTGAGAGCCACGTCCTCCTGCGCGCACTTTTCGCGCGCGACGTTCTCCACGCCCTCGCTCTGGCCGAAGAGCACGGCGTGCGAACCATGCTTGATGATGCCGCATTTCTCCGCGGCGATCTTCTCGACTGTGTCGCCGAGAATGGCCGTGTGCTCCAAGCCGATGTTCGCCACGACGCAGACCTCCGGCGCGGGGATGACGTTCGTCGAGTCCATGCGCCCGCCGAGGCCGACCTCGAGCGAGACGATGTCGCACTGCTCCTGCACGAAGTACAAAAAGGCGATGGCCGTCATGATCTCAAAACCCGTGGGCATTTCACTCATGCTCTCCGCCGCGTTCCGCACGGCGTTTGTGAGCGAAATGAGGGAGTTGTCGTCGATCTCTTCCCCGTTCACGCGCATGCGCTCGTGGAAGCGCAGCAGGTGCGGCGAGGTATAGAGCCCCGTGCGGTACCCCGCGCGCTGGAGCACGGAGGCGAGCATCGCGGCGGTAGAGCCCTTGCCGTTTGTGCCCGCGATGTGGACGAATTTGAGCTTCTGCTCGGGATTGCCGAGCAGGCCCAGAAGCTCGCGCGAGCGCGCAAGGCCCGGCGCGCTCTGCTCCCAGTTGTCGAATTGCAGATATTTGAGGGTCTCCTCAATGGTTTGCAGGTCTTTCACATTGTTCACCTGTATTTCCTGTAGAATAAGGCAAAGGCGTCGGCCCTCGCCTGCGGGTTTTGATCTATCGGTCGATCTTGCGCAGCATGGCGGTGAACTCCTCGGGCAGCGGGCATGTGAGCGAGACGAGATCCTTCGTCCGCGGGTGGATAAATTGCAGACCGACCGCGTGAAGGCACTGACCCGTCAGGCCTGGAACGGCCTTTTTTGCGCCGTAGACCGTGTCGCCCAGGATCGGGTGGCCGAGGTAGGCCATGTGCACGCGAATTTGATGCGTGCGGCCCGTTTCGAGCCTGCACCGCACATGCGTGTAGCCGGGATAACGGGCGATGACCTCCCAGTGCGTTACCGCGCGGCGTCCACCCGGAACGACGGCCATGCGCTTGCGGTCGCGGCTGTCGCGCGCGATGGGCGCGTCGACCGTGCCGCTGTTCTCACGTAAGTTGCCGACCACGATACACTCATACGTGCGCGCGAGCGTGTGGTCGGCCAGCTGGGCGGAGAGGAACTGGTGCGCGTAGTCGTTTTTTGCCGCGATGATGAGCCCGCTCGTGTCGCGGTCGATGCGATGCACGATGCCGGGGCGCAGCGCGCCGCCGACGCCGGAGAGACTGTCGCCGCAGTGGTGGAGCAGGGCGTTGACCAGGGTGCCGTCCGGGTGGCCGGGGGCCGGATGGACCACCAGGCCCGTGGGCTTGTTGACCACGATGACGTCGTCGTCCTCGTAGACCACGTCCAGGGGGATGTCCTGGGGGGGCAGGGCCGTCTCGCGGAGCTGGGGGACGTCCACGGTGACCGTCTCACCGCCGGAGAGGCGGGCGCTTTTAGCGGCGGGCTTGCCGTTGACACGGACGCGGCCCTCGGCGATCAGGCGGGCGGCCTGGGAACGGGTCAGCGCGCCGTCGGCGGAGAGGAAGGCGTCCAGGCGGACGCCGGCGTGTTCAGTTGCGGCTGTCAGCTCCCGCGTCATGGTCAGGCTCCTTTTTCGGCTTGTCGTATTTGTCGTAGAACCACAGGTAGTACACCGCGCCCAGCAGGACGCCGATGACCACGAAGATATCCGCCAGGTTGAAGATGGGGTAGGACATGAATTCCAGGTCAAACATATCCACCACGTAGCCGCGGCAGAGACGGTCGATCATGTTGCCTGCGCCGCCGCCAAGCACCAGCATGGCGGACGTCAGGCCCAGGGGGTGGCGGACGATCTTCTTTACCACCAGATAGACCACGGCGGCCATCAGGACGATGGTGACGGCGGCCAGAAGGCCGGTCTTGCCGGAGAAGCTGCTCCAGGCAGCGCCGGTGTTGTGCAGGCGGGTGAGCCGGATGATGCCCGGCAGCAGCGGGGCCGACTGGCCCACGTCCAGGTGGGAGGTGACCCACCACTTGAGAAGCTGGTCGCCGCCGATGCAGACGGCCAGCAGGATGACATACCACATAGTGTTTCCTCCGGGAGAATGTACTGCTGTTATGATAGACTATTTGGGCGGGGATTGCAACCGGAAAAGAAAAACGCCCCGAGGGGGGGCGCTGCGAGGGGCGGGAAAGGGGCGCCGGGAGGTCAGTCCTCCGGGAAGCCGGGCTTCATGCGGAAGGTGTAGGTGCCGTCGGCGCAGAGGGTATCCTGACTGTCGGTGACCCAGGCGTGCATGACCACCAGGGTGCGGCCCATGTGGATGGCCTGAGCGTGGCCGCAGAGGACGTCGCCCTGGGCGATGCCCAGGAAGCGGGTCTCGCAGTTCACCGTAAGGCCGCGGCTGCCCCGGGTGCAGGCGGCGGCGCCGGCCACCTGGTCCAGCAGGGTGCAGTACACGCCGCCGTGGACGATGCCCAGGGGGTTCAGGTGGCCGGCGGTCAGGCGGACCTCGCCCTCGGCACCGCCGTCGGACAGGGATGTCAGGCGGATGCCGTTTTCCACATTGAAGCTGCCGGGGAGGTTGGCCCGGCGGAGGATGGTGTCAAAAAGGGCTTGTTGTTCTTCGTGGGTCATGCGGCGGCCTCCGTGGCGGTGTCGGCGGGGGCGTCCTCCAGCTTGACCAGCTCGCCCAGGACCACATAGCGGTAGTTGGCCGCCTCGTAGGAACAGGTGCAGAGGGTCACGATCTGGCCGGAGGGGACGCCCTTGCCGGAGTAGAAGGTGGAATTATTGATGAAGCGCTGGAGCTGGTCGGCGGAGAGAGAGGTGCTGAACACCTCGTGGGTGCCGGGGACAACGATGCCGGCGAACAGGTCCACCCGGTACTTGCCGGCGTTGGTGTAGAGGAAAAAGTAGGGGTGGGCGTCGTAGTACCACTGCTGCTTATAGTTGGAGATGGAGGCGAACATGGTGCCGTCGGACATATGGTGGCCATAGAGCACGTTGTTGTGGCCGGAGAAGTCGCTGGGCACGCGGGCGTCCAGGAAGATGGTGCCGTATTCGCTGTAATTGCCGTACAGATCGTGGTGGAGGTAATACTCGTTGTTGCCGTCGTAGGCGATGGGGTAGCTGATGGGGGTGCCGGGGCTGTAGACGTAGCCGATGATGTCGTTGTAGTGGCTCTGCCACCAGCTCAGGTCGATGCCCTTGGGGCCGGTCTGGCGCTCGATCTCCCGCTGGAGGTCGGCCCTGGTCTGGGCGATCATGGCGGCGGCGTCCGTCTCCGGGGTCATAGCGGCGGCCAGGTCCTCCACGGAGGGAAGGGCCTTTAGCAGGGCCACGGCCTGGGCCGGTGCGGCGGAGGAAACGGTTTTGGCCGCGGCGGTGGGGACGGCGTCGGCGGCCAGCAGGTACAGCGGCACGCCGAGGACCAGCGCCAGCAGCGCGGCGAGGATGCGGTTTTTCATGGGGTTCTCCCTCTCTGTCTCTATTTGGGAACACAACAGCAATATTATACGCGTACAGGCGGGCAAGCGTCAAGTTATTGAGAGGAAAAAACATCAAGAGGGGTTGATTTTATACACGATTTGACAAAAAGATGCCTGCGGTGTATACTGCGTCACAAGGACGCTGCAATAAACGGCAGGCGGTCAGTCACAGCCCCGAAAGGGGGTGACGCCATGTTTTTCGTACTTACGATCCATGTCTTAGGTCATTCGATCTCGATACGGGTCCAGAAGCTGAAAAGCAGAAACCGCCACCCGGCACGGTGACGGTTTCTAAGCTTCTTTAGATTCCTTAACCACAGGGGTTGACCGCTTGTCGCAGCGTCCCCCTGCTTTTATTATATCCATATCCCGTTGTTTGTCAAGGGGCGGCCAGCGTTGCCCACCGATGCAAAAAAGAGACAGCCTTGCGGCTGTCTCTTTTTGTGCTGTGAGGAGATACGGCTTATTTGTCGTACATATCGATGAGCTTGAGCAGGTGCTCATAACGGGCCTTGGCCTCGTCCTCGTTGCGCTTGAACAGCACGTCCGCACGCTCGGGGAACTCGCGGGTCAGGCGGGAGTAGCGGGCCTCGTTCATCAGGAACTCCTGATAGCCGCCGGCAGGGGCCTTGGAGTCCAGGGTGAACTTCTTGTCGCCGCCGTCGGGATTGTAGCGGAACAGGTTCCAGTAGCCGCAGTCCACGGCCTTCTTCATTTCCTTCTGGCAGTTCATCATGCCGCCCTTGATGGAGTGCATCTCGCAGGGGCTGTAGCCGATGATCAGGGACGGGCCGTGATAGGCCTCGGCCTCGGTGATGGCCTTGATGGTCTGGGCGGGGTTGGCACCCATGGCCACCTGGGCTACGTACACATAGCCGTACTGCATGGCGATCTCGGAGAGGCTCTTCTTCTTGACCTCCTTACCGGCGGCGGCGAACTGGGCCACCTGACCGATGTTGGAGGCCTTGGAGGCCTGTCCGCCGGTGTTGGAGTACACCTCGGTGTCGAATACGAAGATGTTGACATCCTGCTTGGAGGCGATGACGTGGTCCAGACCGCCGTAGCCGATATCGTAGGCCCAGCCGTCGCCGCCGAAGATCCACATGGACTTCTTGGCCAGGTATTCCTTCTTGCTGAGGATATCAGCGGCCAGCGTGCAGGCGGCGCAGTCGCACAGCAGGGCGCCCTTGGCCTTCAGCTCGGCGGCGTGCGCGGCGAGCTGAGGCATGGCGGCCAGCTCCTCCACGGTGCAGATGCTCTCCTCCAGGGCCTTGACGTAGGCCTTGGCAGGCTCGGCGTTGGCGGTGCCGTCGTTCATGGTGTCCAGCCACGCCTGTGCGGCGGCCTTCAGCTCGGGACGCGCCCACTCCACAGCGATCAGCTGGCGGGTCTCGTCGGCCAGATCCTCGCGGATCTTGTTCTGACCGGTGAACATACCCAGGCCGTGCTCGGCGTTATCCTCGAACAGGGAGTTGCACCAGGCGGGACCGTGGCCGGCCTTGTTGGTGCAGTAGGGAGACGTAGCCGCGGGACCGCCCCAGATGGAGGAGCAGCCGGTGGCGTTGGAGATATACATATGGTCGCCGAACAGCTGGGTGACGAGACGGGCGTAGCTGGTCTCGGCGCAGCCGGCGCAGGAGCCGGAGAACTCCAGCATGGGCTGCTTGAACTGGCTGCCCTTGACGGTGTTGTCCTGCATATCCTTCTTCTCGGACACCTCGGCCACGCAGTAGTCGAACACGTCCTGCTGGGGCAGCTCGCCCTCCTGGGCGACCATGGACAGAGCGTTCACCGGGCAGGCGCCGATGCAGACGCCGCAGCCCATGCAGTCCAGCGGGCTGATGGCCATGGTGAACTGATAGGTGCCCTTGCCCTTGCCGGCCTTGACATCCACGATCTTGGCAGCCTCGGGGGCCTTGGCGGCCTCGTCAGCGGTGAGGGCGAAGGGACGGATGGTGGCGTGGGGGCAGACGTAGGCGCACTGGTTGCACTGGATGCACTTCTCGGCGTCCCAGGTGGGGACGGAGACGGCCACGCCGCGCTTCTCATAGGCGGCGGCGCCCAGCTCGAACTGGCCGTCCACATGGTCCACGAAGGCAGAGACGGGCAGGCTGTCGCCGTCCATCTTGCCCACGGGCTCCAGGATATCCTTGACCATCTTCACCAGCTCGGGCTTGCCCTTGAGCTCCTTGGCGGGCTTGGTGTCCACGGCGTTGGCCCAGTCGGCGGGCACGTCGATCTTCTTGTAGGCGGTGGCGCCGAGGTCGATGGCCTTGTGGTTCATATCGACGAT
>OHFI01000819.1_pt1 | contig 11106 bp, 9 predicted proteins | sample 1567431 | NCBI WGS metagenome assembly OHFI01 (sample SAMEA3879569, study PRJEB24766) | human gut metagenome | biome: human-associated habitat; feature: feces | place: USA | collected 1985/1987 | reverse complement strand
TTAATTTACCAATCGGTTATAATAGGTATTCATTCTCTTTATGCTGTCTTTGTCTCAGCGGCTTCTTCTGCCTTTTTAGCAGCCATTTTGTCCTTTAATGCAAAGGCTCCGGCAAGCAGTGTGCCTGAGATTGAATGCCATGTACATGACACTGCACAGATGATGGCTGATTCAGGTGTTGAAGCAAACTGTGCTGTAGTGGTGGCAAGGTTTGTGGCAAGACCTGCATTCTGCATACCAACCTCGATAGAGATGGTTCTCTTCTTGGCTGTATTCATGCCTACCAGCCTTCCTGCACCGTATCCGAGCAGATATCCAAGTCCGTTATGTAACAGAACTGCCGCAAAAATTACTACTCCTGATGTAAAGAACTTTGAGCCCTGTGATGATACAACACCACCTACAACGAATGCCAGACCAAGCACCGCAATACCCGGCATGACCTTCTGAGCCTCGGCAAATGCCTTTTTCTTTCCAAGCAGGTAGTTGAGTAAAAATCCAACCGCTACAGGAAAGATTACAGTCTCAATGATTGACACAAACATCGGAAGCGCCTTGATTGAGACATGTGTTCCGCTTGCAAGCAATGATACCAGAAGCGGTGTCATAAATGGTGAGAGCAATGTGGAAACTGTTGTCATTCCAACTGAGAATGCCACATCACCACCGCAGAGGTATGACATAATGTTTGAAGAAACACCACCCGGACAGCAACCTACGAGGATAAGTCCAAGTGCGATTCCGTCAGGCAGATTCAATGCCTTTGAGATACCAAATGCGAGAAACGGCATGATAAGATACTGTGCGATTGCACCTACACATATATCAAATGGTCTCTGTGCGAGTATCTTGAAATCCTGTGTCGTAAGTGTAAGTCCCATACTAAACATGATGATTCCGATAATGATTGACTGACATGTGAACTTGTTGGATACCGGATCCACAAACAGCATCTGATTTACCCAGGCCATCAGATTCGGAACCAGAAATGTGACTACGGCGATTGCTATGACAACTATCGATGTGTAGTCTGATAAAAATTTACTTACTTTTTGTAATGCTTTCATTGTAAGCCTCCTTAACATTTTCTGCTCACTAAAACTCTTTTATAGAATTAAAAAATCCCTTTCCAGATTGACATAATCTGAAAAGGGACGAAATAATCCGCGTTACCACCCTGATTCCACAGTGTATTACTGTGACACTCTGCATACCAGCATATGCTTTCCATATAACGGTGGACACCGGCGAGGTTTACAGACACACTTAATGCTTTCAGCCCGCTTCTTAGAGAGGATATTCCAATCTGATCATTGCCTGTTCGCACCGCCCACAGGCTCTCTGAAAATAAATACAAATCGGACCTTGTTCTCATCAACGAATTTTGGTGAACATATTTATTTAAATCTTGTTTTGTATTATAGTCCTCTGACTCTATATGTCAAGAGAATGATACAAATTTGTACTATAACATTTATTTATAGCTTTTATTCATGCGCTTTATTCTTATTATTTATTCGTAATCTTTGTTGTTATACTCATCATTCCATGGCTGCTGTTCTGATGTACCGTAGGAATTTTGAGCATCTCCTCCTTGCGCTGTGCCGTTTCCATACATATTCTGGCCGTACTGCTGGTTTGCTCCATTTCCGTACATGTTCTGACCGTACTGCTGGTTTGCCCCGTTTCCGTACATGTTCTGACCGTACTGCTGGTTTGCTCCGTTTCCGTACATGTTCTGGCCGTACTGCTGGTTTGCTCCGTTTCCGTACATGTTTTGGCCGTACTGCTGATTTGCCCCATTTCCGTACATATTTTGGCCGTACTGCTGATTTGCTCCGTTTCCGTACATGTTCTGACCATATTGCTGACCGTATCCGTTTGAACCGTATGGATTATAGTAGTTATTATTACTATATCCGTTTCCCACATAAACAATTTTTTTGTTGAAGGCAATAATACAAATAAAAATCACATTGAGGAATATAAGTCCGCAGGCAAATCCTGCTCCCTTGCCAAACGCATGTGACAGTCCGACACAGCAGAGGATACTCATAACCAATGCCACAATCATTGCTGCAATAATCAGGATAACCGCAAATATCAGCATGCCCATGTGAGCTCCGATGCGGCTTCCTGCATATCCATAGGTAGAATCATAATACGACCCCATATAACTGGATGTCATAACAGAAAGTCCTGATGCAATAATCTCATACATCAATATAATACATCCCACTATAATTCCGATAGTAGCCACAAGATATCCCCAGAACAGCTTCTTTTTCCCTGCAATCTTAAATCTGACGTATGAGCTGTAAAACGGTACAATAGCCGCCCAGCCGGGCTCTCCTGCCTTTGCATACATAATCCATGATGCAATAATTGTCAGTACCATAACTGCCAGATTGATAAACGCCTCAAAGCCGTCAATCATACTCATAATAATATAATATGCGCTCATTTTTTCTTCCTTTCATAACCAAAGTTTGTTTGTTATTCAAAGTATACATCACCACAGGTCAGAGTGCAATAATTAAAAAGCTTTTCATACTTTCATACACCGCTTTTTGCACCCTTGACAAACCCCTTCTTAAACGGCTATAATATCGTCAATTGAAGCACAATTACATTTCAACAGGCTTTGATGGGAACAAGTACATTTCTGCAATACTTACAGAGAGCTGCCGGCAGGTGAGAGGCGCAAGGAAAACAGATCTGGAATACATCCCGGAGCTTTGCACCGAACGTCATACCGGATGATTAAATATCACCGGTTCGATTAATAAGCCGCAACGTATTGGCACACGTTATAGTGCCGGAGTGTTAGCTGAATCGGCTATTTTCACTATATAATATATGTCGAATAATGTGTGACAACTCACGGAGGCATTCCTGTGCGAGCAGGATGCAAATTAAGGTGGTAACGCGAGAAATCCCCCTCGTCCTTAAATGGATGAGGGGGATATTTTATTTTTCAGAATACAGATTCATCTTATCAGGAGGAAAATCATGACAATTTATGACGAATTAGTTGCCCGCGGCCTTATCGCGCAGGTAACAGACGAAAAAGAAATCAAAGAGCTTATAAACAACGGAAAAGCTACCTTCTACATCGGCTTTGATCCTACAGCAGACAGCCTTCACGTTGGACATTTCATGGCTCTTTGCCTTATGAAGAGACTTCAGATGGCCGGAAACAAGCCTATCGTGCTTATCGGTGGAGGTACAGCTCAGATTGGAGATCCATCAGGACGTACAGATATGCGCCAGATGATGACAACAGAGACTATCAACCACAACGTAGAGTGCTTCAAGAAACAGATGAGCCGCTTCATCGACTTTGGCGAGGGAAAGGCTATCATGGTAAACAACGCTGACTGGCTGATGGACTTAAACTACGTGGATGTGCTCCGCGAGGTTGGTGCTCATTTCTCAGTAAACCGTATGCTTACAGCTGAGTGCTACAAGCAGCGTATGGAAAAAGGTCTTTCCTTCCTTGAGTTTAACTACATGATCATGCAGAGCTACGATTTCTACACACTTTTCCAGAAATACGGCTGCAACATGGAGTTCGGTGGAGACGACCAGTGGAGCAACATGCTCGGTGGAACAGAGCTTATCAGACGTAAGCTTGGAAAAGACGCATACGCTATGACAATCAACCTGCTCCTAAACTCTGAGGGCAAGAAGATGGGCAAGACACAGTCCGGTGCAGTATGGCTTGATCCTAACAAGACAACACCTTTCGAGTTCTTCCAGTACTGGAGAAACGTTTCTGATGCCGATGTTCTTAAATGTATCAGAATGCTCACCTTCCTTCCTCTCGAGGAAATTGACAAGATGGAAAGCTGGGAGGGCGCACAGCTCAATGAAGCTAAGGAAATCCTGGCATTCGAGCTTACAAAGCTTGTTCACGGTGAGGAGGAAGCCACAAAGGCTAAAGAGGCAAGCCATGCACTTTTCGCAGGCGGAGCCAACAATGCAAATATGCCTACAGTTACCGTTACAGCAGAGGACTTCCCTGACGGAGAGCTTGATATCATCTCTGTTCTCGTAAAAGCAGGACTTTGCGATTCAAGAGGAGACGGCCGCAGAAATATCCAGCAGGGCGGTGTTTCCGTTGCAGATGAGAAGGTAACTGATATCTCTACAAAATACACTCTCGACGATTTCAAAGGTGAGGGTCTCATTATCAGACGTGGTAAAAAGAAATTTGCCAAGGTTGTAGCTGAATAGACAGAGAATCCCCGGTAGTAACTACCGGGGATTTTTACTTTCAGCCATATTTTATTTTGAAAATACATTTGCAGGAAATTCATATGGCACAAATTTACTGCTACATGTAACTGTATACTCTGTTTCTCCCGAAACAGTTTTTTGTTCTGTGCCAACACCCTCTCCGCAAATCCAGTATGAACCATCATTTTTTTCTATTACGGTATTCATCATTTCGGCAGGATATTCCCCACACTAAATTAGCATAGTGTACAATAGCCATATGTTGATAGCTGACAGGTCTTGCTTGGGTAGCTGTAATCCATAAAACCGCTAAAACAGCACCCCCATCCAGCCCAAAAGATGGAAAAATTCTGGAAAAAAGTAGCTGAAACCGCTGAAATCACTAAAACAGCTCCCCTAACCCAGCGAAACTGCCGGAAAATTCTCCAAAAAAGTAGCTGAAACTGCTGAAATTCCCAAAACAGCTCCCCTAACCCAGCGAAACTGCCGGAAAAATCCATAAAAAAGTAGTTGAAACCGCTGAAATCCATAAAACAGCTCCCTAACCTAGCCCAAAATCCGGAAAAGACCAGGGAAAAAGTAGCTGAAATCACTATAAATCACAAAACAGCACAAAAAAATTAAAGGGAGAAAAACAATGAGTTTAATAAAAGGTATACATCACGTATCTATGAAGTGCAGCAGCACAGAGGAATATGAAAAGACAATAGATTTCTACAAAAACATTCTGGGAATCCCGGTCGTAAGGGAATGGCAGGCAGGAATCATGCTTGATACCGGAAACGGAATTGTTGAGATTTTTAACGATGGAGATGATGCACCGGGAAAAGGTGTGATTCGTCATTTTGCATTTGCAACAGATAATGTGGATGCGTGTGTAGAGGCTGTAAAAGCAGCAGGATACGAGGTATTTATTGAGCCGAAGGATATAGAAATCGCATCAACACCGGTATTTCCGGCGCGCATAGCATTCTGCAAGGGACCACTTGGCGAGGAAATTGAGCTGTTTCAGGAAAAGTGATAGGACGTATTAATGGTTTTACAGGGGTATTATGCTATGGGAAAAACTCCAATTAAGCACACGCTTGCAGGCTATATTATAAAAAAAACAGATACCGAAGGATACCGGTCAGGAAAACTAACCGGAGAAAAACATTTGAACAAAATAACAGAAATGATGGAATTTGTTGGCGGACGCCGGAAACTAATCGATCAGGCAAGGTTCATAGAGAATAATACACAAGCAGGCCACGATGGGAGGATAAGAATTAATTGGACTCAGGTCAACAGCGATATTAAAAAAATTGATTGTGATGTCAGCAGCATACCGGAGATGTGTCGGCTTGAGGGTGTTGAGGATTCAAGAGCAAAACAGCTAAGATTGATAGAGTCTGTAAAGCAGTGGAAATCAGAGGTTGGTGACTGCGATTGGATATGCAGATATTATGATGATATTTTGGGGCGTCTGGAAGCCGGAAAGAGTGTCACAGAGGCTGAGGAGGATATGCGTTTTAAGTGTATCAATTCTATAACAAGAATAAAGGAGCCTGTGTGGGAGCGTGTTTTTAGTGCAAAGGTTTTTAATGATTCAAAGAAATTTGAAAAATGCTATCGACAAAAGATGGTATCAATTCTGACTAAATATTCTCCATATTATGAGAAGGATATGGAGGATTATGATACAGAGGGAGAGGAAGATGATGCCAAAGAGGATAATAAGAAGTCGGGGCTTGAAATTTTGAAGATGCATGGTATTATGTCGTATGCACAGACAATGGAATGGAAGGGACCATTGTCATATAGAATTGATGATACATGTGTTATTGATACGTCAAAGCAGATTTATGGAACCATTATTAATACGCAGACACTTGAGCATGCAAGTCCGGTTTCGCTTGCAGGATGCAAAAGAATTATGACCATAGAAAATAAGGCTAACTATGAAAGTATGCAATATGATGAGAATACCTTGTATATTTTTTGTCATGGTTATTTTACTCCTAAGGAAGTGCATTTTCTAAAGAAATTAAGCCTTATTGTATCTAAGGAATGTGAGTTCCTCCATTGGGGAGATATGGATTTTGGCGGGATAAGCATATTCTTGTTTATTAAGGATAGAATTTTTGAAAAACTAATGCCTTATAGAATGGGGGTAGCGGATTTTGAGGAAGCATTAAAAAAAGACGCGGGAATACCACTTAAGGCTTCAACTAGGGAAAAACTGGAAGAAAAGGACGCAGGATTGCTTACTGAATTAAAAGAAGCAATTCTTGAATCGGATAAAACAATAGAGCAGGAAAGGCTCTTATGAGGCTGATTCGGAAAACTCTAAATACACATATATATTTGACAAATTATTAGAATGTGATTCATACGCACAGCATACCTCCTTCGTGCATACAATAGCATGAAGGAGGTATGTTTGTATTATGAATCCATTTAAAATGAGGCCGGAGAGAACCGGCGATTTATTTGTTGACTGGGAGAAATTCTGGGTAAAACCATATAACAAAAATGAGGTAAATCCGTATACAAGGACGAGAATCATATTGATGAATGGTACAGAATTTGAAAACGTGTGGTTTTCACATCAGTTTTCAAGAAGCGTAGGTGATGATGAGCTTAGACGAAAGCTTGCATACATTAGGAAAAGTGAGCAACAGCAGCAGAAAATACTCACGCATTTAAAGCCGGCAGATGAGTCGGCATTGGAGCACACCATAGGCTACGAGCAGCTTGCGGTTGACCTGACTGCTCATCTTGCAAAACGAGTAAATGACAAAAATATTAAGTCTGCGCTCGATTTTGCTTTGCTCGAGGACTTTGATCATTTGTACCGCTATGCAGATTATCTTGATTTTACCACAGGTGAGCACGCAGAGAAGCTTGTCGGAGGCTATACGGAAATCACACCGGGCAGACCGACTATTTCACATCACAGGCATCCATATGATTCAATACGATATCCGATGACGGATAAATGCCCTGCGACAATGGATGTGCTGGCTGCAAACGTAATCACAGCAGCAGAACAGCAGACTATGAACTACTATATGAACACAGCAGCACTTTGGCCTGATGAGATGGGACGCAGGTTATATCAGGAAATCGGAATGGTCGAGGAACAGCATGTCACACAGTATGGCAGCCTGTTGAAGCCATGCATGAGCCGCCTTGAAAATCTCCTTGTGCATCAGTATGTCGAGTGCTGGCTGTATTGGAGCTGTTATGAAACGGAGACGGATACAAGAATACGTGGCATATGGCAGTTTATGTTTGAACAGGAGCTTAAGCATCTGCATATTGCACTTGAGCTGCTAAGACAGTACGAGAAAAAGGATTGGCAGGAGGTCATACCGGATGCTGAGTTCCCGGCTCCTCTTGTGCTGGAGAGCAATATTGAGTATGTCAGGTGTGTGCTTGGCAGTACGGTAAACGACACAGCATGTCGTGAAAGGTATGTGGATGTAAGAACCAATGCTCCTGAAACATTTATCAGATATCAGCGCATGGTCAATGACCCGGTAAGAAATGTAATGAGCCATACCTTTATTGAGGATTATATCCGCAAAAACGGGGAGGATTATCGCTTTGAGGTGGCGCCAAATCCGGTGCCGGAGCTTCGTGACCGTACAAAGGATAATATATGTGTGGGAAGACAGCCTCTTTGCAGGAATCGGTATTAGAAGCCGTTTTATATGCCATCTGTGGCATGTGATACCCGGCCCTGACATTGTGTCAGGGCATTGCTGTGCTGTGGAAAGAAGTATAATTCGACTGTATCTAAGCTGTGGAGTAAGGGTTACTGTTCAGACGCAAGCTTGACACCACGCTGTCAAGCTATGCGCCATAGTGTTAATTATTGAGTGATTACAGCCCCTGCCTCGTAGAGGCATTTTAAATGGGCTGTAATCGTTGCTGGTCACACTGTTAGGTGTGAACAGTAACTCCTGATTCAAATATATTAGTTGAAAACCTTGTATATCTCGTCAGTCTGGGCAGTCTCCAAAAATCGTCTCTCCTCGCCGGAAATCAGCACTCTGTCGTTTGAATCGGTTGTGGCACCGACTATAACAGCATTTTGTCCTGTTTTCTCAAGCTCTCTGACCACGCGGGTACCATCTGCAGCTATGATTATCAGACTTCCTCCTGACAAAAGCTTATACGGGTTTATGTCAAAAAATTCACTTATTTCAATCGTATCCTGCCTGATAGGGAGCTTCTTTAAATCGATGTCAAGTCCAATTCCCGAAGCCTCTGCCATATCCCAGAGTGCTCCAAAGATGCCTCCCTGCGAAGCGTCATGGATTGCCGCCACACCGGCGCCAATCGCGGATGCAGCCTCCATTGCGGTGGAAATATGGTCTATATATGCTGCTGATTTATCTATAAATGCCTTGGAAAATCTCGTTTCAAGCTCGGCTCTTTTCTCATTTGCAAGAATTGCGGTGCCCTCAAGCCCCACATAGCCTGTCACTATTATGTCCATGCCCGGTGCTGCTGCCGATGATGGTGTGAGCATCTGCTCATAGGCCTCACCTATTGCTGTAACTGTCACCACGATATTCTTCACCGCACGGCTCACCTGTGTATGCCCGCCAAGAACCACAATTCCTGCTTCCTCACATACAGCATCAATCGCTCTCACCGTCTCGCGAAGCACGGCTTCGTTTTCTGTGGTAGGTACAAGCAGTGTCAGCTCTATCCCAACAGGGTCTGCCCCCATGGCATAAATATTGTTCAATGCATCATAAACTGCACAGTTAGCACGCACATGCTTATCCGATACATCAAGTGTGAACGTCTGAGTAGCAGTAACTAACTTAGTTTTAGTGCCTGCCTGCATGGAAATCACCGCACAGTCCTCACCTACTGCCGGTTTAAAAAGTATTCTGTCGCTTGTGGTATGAAGTTGTTTTAAGACAGAGCGCTTTAAAACCGACTCTGATATTTTACCGTTTTTCATGTGTTTTCCTGTTCCTAATAATAATATGTTTTGTATACTGTTGTAGCCCGGTGCATTGATTGCAAATAACCACATCAGAAACAACTACCTTCGGGCATTTACTGCGTCTGTCCTGCCGGCTGCTGTGTCTGGGTGCCCTGTGCCTGCCCTGCTGCATTCGAGTCTGTCGGCTGCGTCTGCGTGCCCTGTGTCTGCCCTGCCGCATTCGGGTCTGTCGGCTGTGTCTGCCCTGCCGCATTCGGATCCTGTGTCTGAGTCTGTGCTGCCTGTGCCTGAACCGCTGCTGCCGCAGACGCAGCAATAGATTTAACCGAGCCCTCATCATTAGCCGCTGCCGCCGCCTGAAGCTGCGCAACAACCTCCGCTGATGCTCCTGCTGTACCAACCGTCACGATTTTTGGTGATGACTTGTACTTGCTGTTGTTGAATACCTCATCACTCTGCACTGTACCATCGACTGTGACCGTCTTCCAGAGCCTTGCTGTAAGTCCCTTGTGCGCAGACTGCTCAGTGTGGAAATAGCCAACCGGCTGACCTGCATCAAACTTAAACTGCGTAACCGGATCCTCCTGGGAAATCGTCTCACTCCTGAAGGAAATTTCCCTGTTTGCCGGTCTCGTCTCCACTCCGTACACATTGAAGGTGATGACTCCACCACTGCAATAGCCCTCTATATACACCGGACTGTCCAGATTATTTTTAAACTTAAGATCCTTGTAGGTACCTGCGATTGCCGCATCGTCAGATGGCTTTACATAGTTTACTATCATGGAATGGTTGTAGCGTTGCACTATCTCAAGCTCTGCCCTTATAACCGCATTGTAGAGTGTGGTAGCAACCTGGCACACGCCTCCGCCTACCGAGTCCACTACCTGACCGTTCTCGTATGCGCCTGCTATATGATAGCCGTTGTCAGTTGTGATAGGGCTGATAGCCTCGTAAACCGAGAACTGCTCACCCGGATATATGACACTGCCGTTTATCAGGCTGCACGCGTTCTTTACATTGGCTGCACGCCCTGCTGCCGAGCTGCTGAAATCTGTAGAAAAGCCTCCCAGATTATCCTTAATCTTTGAGAGCTCCTCCTTTGAGCCCCTCGGCTGGACCGTATTTGTGACCAGCTCTATCTCATTCGCCGAACCATCCCAGCTATTCTGCAAAAAATCATTTATGGCATAGACAGATTTTACCACATCAACCTCTTTGCCTTCCTGTCCCGGGACAAAATCGAAGCTGTCACCGTTTCTCTGCAGCGAATTGTTAACTGCCTTTATATTGAGCTCGTCGCTCTTGTCATAAATCATATTTGCGGTCTTTTGTTTATCAACCGACAGATACATATTGACGGCAACATTGCCCTTTTTGAGTTCCTCTGACTCCACAAATCTGTCAATCAGGCTGCCCTCATGGCACACTGAAAGAGCCTCGTCCGTCGCTGCATCAGAGTCCGCCGAAACAGACATTTCCTGTGCGGTTGCATCAAATGAACCATTGGCGCCCTTTAATGAAAAGGATGTACCCTTTATGCTGTCAACATAGGCATCAACTGCTTTTTTTGCTTCTTCCTTTGTCATACCGCCTACATCCACACTGCCAATGCACACACCCTCTGTAATTGTCTGTACCTTTGCCTTCTTTGTGCCTGACGAACCGCTTGCATATGCACTTACCATGCCTGATGCTGCCACAAGCACAAATGCCATTGTACCCAGTAATAATGCTTTTTTATTAATCTTCATTTCCGCTTCCTTTTCCTGAGGCTGTTAAAAGCGCCCCTGTCATCCGCTTAACTGAACTGCATTTTATATCATATTATGATATGAGGGTCAAAAGGTATTTTGCCCCTCATTTATGATTAATCAGATTACTACATGCTACGCATTCCCGTAATCTGACTA
>OHFI01000818.1_pt1 | contig 11126 bp, 9 predicted proteins | sample 1567431 | NCBI WGS metagenome assembly OHFI01 (sample SAMEA3879569, study PRJEB24766) | human gut metagenome | biome: human-associated habitat; feature: feces | place: USA | collected 1985/1987 | reverse complement strand
GCTTTTGGATTGCCTATAGTGAGCACATTATTGATTTATATCGTTTGCTCATATACACTCCATCATTATGTTGAAGATTTCAAACCGATACGTTTTTTCTTCACAACGATGGTAGTGAATCTTTTCATAAGTATTCCTTCTTTTACCGCAATCCTACTCATACAACATATCTTGGTTGAGTCCTTTACAAGAGTGATTATCGTGGCTCTTAGTTCTTCAATAATATTGGTTGTTCTGTCCTATTATGTGCTATTAGACAAAGAAAATAAGAAAAAAGTAAAAGCATTGATTTTAAACAAATTAAAACGATGAATAAAAACATACTTATAATTACTCCTTTTTTTCCGCCACAGACTCATGCTGCGGTATTTAGGGCATTTAAACTTGTAAAATATCTTAAACGTACAGGTTGGAATCCGATAGTACTGACGGTTAATCGTAATTATCTATATTTAGAAGATCCTGATTTGTTGGACGAAGTCCAAGACGTGCCTATTTATCAAGCCAATTATATAGAACCGACATTGCGCGGCCTTAGAATGTTGCTTGGAGGAGAAGATACTTCACTCAAAGCCATTACAGCCAAAGCAAAAACTATTGGTGCACAGTCAAAAAGCACGGATACAGTCACCTCTAACAAGCAATCTTTATTCGGTAAGTTTTATAAATATATACTAGACCGATGGATTCAAGTTCCCGACCGCTTTAGATTCTGGGAAAGAAGTGCCGTGAGGATGGGACGAAAAATAATTAAAGAACATGATATATCTATCATATATACCACTTGCCTGCCTTTTACCTCAAATAGAATCGGTATGCGACTTAAACATCTAACCGGAGTAAAATGGGTTGCTGATTTCAGGGATCCTACCACATACGCTAAGCGAATGTATTCTGATTATTTTCCTGTTTTTGCCAAGCAAAAGAAAATTGAACAAGATACTTTTAAATACGCTGATGCTATTACTGGTCTGTCGGGAGCATACCTGAATATATTTAATGATTTATATGAGGGACGATACTCAAATAAATCATATTTTATTCCAACTGGAGTAGATGATGATTATTTGCCTTCTTTTCAAAATAGAGAAAAAGAGAATTATATAATATTCGTGGGTGAATACCTCCATGAATATAAAGATAATTTCTTGAAAATATTTGCCGAAGCTGTCAATTCTAAGGAATTAAAAGGCAAGGGTTGCACCCTTAAAATTGTGGGTAATAAGAATATCAATCAAAAACAAACGGAAGAATTTGTCAATGATTTGGGAATCTGTAACAACGTGGAATATATCAATCATGTACCGCAGCGTAAATTGTATGAATTGATAGTTAATGCAAAAGCAGCAGTACTTATTCCCGGACACACGGCTTTATGGTGGACTAATTTCGCAAAAATGGTCGATTATATCGCATTACAAGTGCCTGTATTAGCAATGGTGCCCATGACTAGCGAAGCACGAACCGAATTGATAAAAGCAGGCATAGGTATTTTTATAGATACTCCTCAGCAAGGTGTTACTGTCATCAAACAAGTATTTAGCGAAAAATTTCCAATGACGGCAAACAAAGAATATTGCCGCCGTTACTTGGCATCGCAACAAACAAAATCTTTCATTGATATTTTCCAAAAAATACAATAGAGATGCATATAGCGTTTTTAACTACAGAATATCCGATATTGGGTATGAAATGTGGCGGAATCGGAATTTTTATCAAACATTTGTCTCATCTTATCGTTAAGAGTGAGACTGGTGTGAAGGTATCAGTTGTGTATTGGGGCAATAAGTTTACAGAAACTGTGTGGGACGATGGTATATCTGTGATACCTATAAACCAGCCTCATAAGTCTCCATTTTCTTCTTTTATCAATAGAAGGTATCTAAATAAAAAGTTAAATCTATTAGTGGCAAAGATTGGCATCGACCTCGTTGAATCTATCGACTGGGAGGGACCTTTGGCTTTTTGTAGTTTATCTGTACCAGTAGTTACAAGATTACATGGTTCAAATGTGTATTTCGATCATTTGTCTGGAAACAAAACTCCATGGAACGTACGGCTTATGGAATATAATGCTTTGCGTAATTCTGATGCCTATATAGGAGTTAGCCGACAGGCTCTCGACCTGACGGATAAATTATTCAGTCTGTCTTCGAATAAGAGAAAATGTGTAATATATAATCCTGTGGATATAAACATGCCCCCTCTTTCATCTAGTGACATGAACAAAAATACAATAACGATACTTTATTGGGGGACAATTGTTGAGAAAAAGGGGGTACTTGATTTGCCTCTTATTTTCAACAGGATATGCGAGCAAAACGACAATGTCAAACTCATTCTCATCGGACAGGATGCAGTAGTGAATGGTTCTTCGACATGGGAAAAATGCAAATCTCTCTTTTCAAAGCAATCGATCGGTTGTGTATCGTATTTAGGTCGCTTACCTTATGACAAGACTATGTCATACGCTAACAGTGCCGATATTTGCATATTTCCAAGCCATGCAGAAACTTTCGGTTTGGTCTTACTGGAGGCAATGTTACTGCGGAAGGCAATTGTTTGTTCCGATATCGATTGTTTTCAAGAGATTATAGGAGACAGTAACTGTGTTTGCAAATGCAGGGTGAAACGTATCGATGAATTTGCAGAGGCTTTGCAACGGCTAATCTCGAATCCCATTTATAGGTGTGAACAAGCCGACAGGGCTTATCTAAATGCAACTGCTAGATTCAACACCAACGAGATAGTGGCACAAAACATCGAATTTTACAATCGAGTTATAAGAGATAGCTCCAAACATCATGTAGAAGAATCCTAACTCAACTGCTTTATTAGAAAATTTAAACGGACTTTTTATTTATAAAATCACATATTCATACGAAGGGGAGTTAAGGCTTTTTTTGTATTGCCATCTTGAAGAAAGTCAAACATTTCAGTACAACTACGTAAAATATAGAAATGCTTCATTATAGTGAAATTTCTGATAGAGTATAATTCCTAAACGAAGTGATTAATTTCTTAACTCTTGATTCATATTATTCATAAACGCCTTATGCAAAAAGGGATAAGCATTATTTTGCCCACACTTAATCGGGCTGATTATCTGGCAAGTACAGTTGATTGCTTAATAGAGCAAGATTTTGGGGAGCCGTATGAAATAATTATTGTAGACCAATCGGCAGCCATTGACAGTACTATGTATAGTCGTGCAAAAGATAGTGATACATTGATTAAGTACTATCATGTGACTGAATTTAGAGGGCTACCTGAAGCTCGTAATTTCGGTGTGCAACACACACAATACGCCTACATCCTATTTCTAGATGATGATATCGAGTGTGACTGCAACCTGCTCAAAGAGCATTACAAGTTCTTGTCACAACCTGATATCGCAGTAGTGGCAGGGGGAATTACAGAAAAATATAAGAATAATCCCAAATCGAAAAATGTAGGCAAGTTCCATTTCTATACGGCAACTCCAGAACGGGGATTCCACATTAATCATAAAGAATATGTAGATCATGGCGGAGGTGGAAATTATAGCATAAAAAAAGACATATTTTTAGAAGTTGGTGGTGTTGATGAATATTTGAATTATGGAGCTGCTCTATATGAAGAAACCGAAATATGTTTACGAGTAAAGGAACTTGGATACAAAGTTTTTTTTAATTATGATGCTCATGTATGGCACTTGGCTGCTGATACAGGCGGTTGCAGGGTTCTGGATATCAATCGCTATATTGCTTCATTAGTACATAACCGGGCTTTATTGATTAGCCGTCATCTCAAATGGTATCATAGGCCGACTGCTTACATCTATTTGTTGCGTCTTGTTGCATCATACGCTTTTACTTACCGCAATCCCGGACTGTTTAGACTTTTTGCAAAAACTTATAAAGAAGGTTATAAAAAAGGAAAACTAACTCCTAAATATACTCATTATGCAAACATCTAACAAACACATTTTTATTGTAACCTATGATTATCCACCAAGTAATGGTGGTATTGCAAGGCTTTGTTTTGAACTGAAAAAATATTTAGAGAAAAAAGGACTGAATGTTACAGTCATTTGTCCCCAAAGTACTTCTACCGATGCAGAGGAGGATAATAATGTGGTGAGATTGCATGGAAGAAGAGGAATATTGGAGTTGCGTACATTGAAGTATTTACGCAAAAAAACTGTTCCCGGTGATATTGTAATTACCGGGAATTATCATCCAGAGGGAATGCTGTCTCTATTGTCAAACAGAGAAACCTATATATTGGCACATGGAGCCGAATATCTTGCCGGAAAGAGTTTTTTCCGACGCTGTATTTGGCCTACTTATCGACGTTTTATACTAAGAAACGCCTCTTGCGTGATTGCTAACAGTCATTATACAGAGACATTAGTAAAACATTGTTCTCCAAATGCTAAAACAATCGCTATTCCGTTAGCGGTTGATGCAATTCATTTTCGCCCTACTTGTGAAAAATATAAGGATGGCTTGCTACACCTCTGTTCTATTTCTCGATTGGAAAAATTTAAAGGACATGATTTTATTATCCGGACGATAGCTTCTTTACCGGCAAAGTATAAGCAACAAGTGCGATTGCATCTCGGAGGTAAAGGAAAATATAAGAGTGCACTTGAGCGGATGGTTACCGATTTAGGATTGTCAGATATTGTATCATTTGAAGGTTTCATTGATGATAATAAACTTTGCGATTTCTATTCAGCCTCGCATATATTCATTCTCTGTACACGTGAAGAAGCGGATAATAGGAATGTAGAAGGATACGGGCTTGTTTTTGCCGAAGCGCAAGCTTGTGGAACCGCCGTTATAGGTACTCGTACAGGTGGCATTCCCGATGCTGTCGAGGAGAATAATGGCGGTTGGTTGATACATCAGGACGCCCACGAAGAATTGGAGAATTTACTCATTAAGTTAATCGACGATAAATCTCTTGCTATAAATGAAGGTCGTAATGCACGTCGGCGCATAGAAGCTAAAATTACGTGGGAACATTATGTGGACCAAATTTGTGATGTCATTTTATGAGTATTAGTCTATATATAGCCTTATATTACAACTTGTTGCTGCTATTAGTTGTTTACATCGCTATTCAACCGGTCAGGGCAGAAACAGTAAGACAGCCTTATATCAACAACCAGATATTTAGCCTTGCTTTACTCTTGATTGTATATGTTCATGTAACTTTCCGACCGACCGATTATCACTACTTTGGAGATACTTCAGCTTATGCCATGGCTTTCCAAAAGAAAGCCTTCTATGGTACGGTTGCTATAAGAGATAGAGATATTGGTTTTGAGTATCTTACCTATTGGCTTTCACAACTCGTCAATTTAAAAGGGTATTGGTTTGTTCTTTGCTCATTATATATATTGCCTGTTTTCTTTGCTTTAAAGAAACGATTCAAACAACAATATGCTGTAGCACTAGTGTTGTTCGTTTGTTCTTTGAGTTTTTGGGGATACGGAGTAAATGGACTGCGTAACGGAATAGCTACATCGTTAGTTATCTTCTCTTTTCTTGTTCCAAACAACGATATTAAACGAATTCCTGTTTGGATTATAGCATGTCTTTTCCATCAATCCGTCATGTTGCCAATTGGCTGTTTCTTGCTGACCCGACTTTCAAATAATCCCAAACACTACTTATACTTATGGGGAACGTTTTTCCTGCTTATGCTTGTTGCACGTGATTCTTTCTCCACTTTGTTGACAAACATTCCTTGGTTTGAACAGGATAAAAGGATGTCTGAATATTTGAATATGTCTTATAAAGGCATGGAGCAAATGTTCTCTAATATTGGATTTCGCTGGGACTTCATTATTTATAGTTTGATACCCATTATCGCAGGAGTGAAATATATCTATACATATTGCTACGAAGACAAATTGTTTATCCGTTTATTTAATACTTATATAGCAAGTAATGCGTTCTGGCTATTGACCATTCATGTACCGTATAATAACAGATTTGCTTATCTATCTTGGTTTCTTTATCCTATAGTATTGATATATCCCTTGCTAAAAGATAACTTAATAAATAACCAGGGAGAACGAATAAAATGGATTATTCTATGTTATTATATGTTCACTTATGTAATGTGGATAAAATAAAATACAAAACAATAGAAAAAGATTTTTATGAAAGATTTAGTTACTGTATTTACACCGGTATATAATAGGAAGAATTTAATTGGAAATCTATATCAGAGTTTGTTGTCTCAAACCTATAAAAATTTTGAATGGATTATTGTTGACGATGGGAGCACTGATGATATTGATGAAATTATAAAATCTTATCAAAATGAAGATCGTATATTAATTCGTTTCATCAAACAAGAGAATGGTGGAAAACATAGAGCAATCAACAATGGCGTATTACATGCAAAAGGAGAATTATTTTATATTGTAGATAGTGATGACTATTTAACAAAAGACTCTATAGAACGAATAGTTTTTCATTATCAATATATAAAGAATAATGATAAATTTGCTGGAGTTTGTGGTATGAAATGCTTTCCAGATGGTTCTCGTATAGGGAAAGAGGTTACATGGAAAATTTTAAAAGATTCTTGGATTAACTATTGGATTATAAAAAATATAAAAGGGGATGTTGCGTTTGTTTTTAAAACATCAGTCCTGAGAAATTATTTATTTGACGATATACCCGGAGAAAAATTTTGTGCAGAAAGTTTGGTTCTAAACCGTATTGGAAAAAATTACCTTATGTTATTTTTTAATGAAAAAATATACATCGCAGAGTATTTATCAGACGGTTTATCTGTTTCATCAATCAAAAACAGAATGAATTCACCTAATTATGCCATGAGAATTTATTCAGAAATGGCATCACTAGATATTCCATATTTAAAAAAAATAAAAGCTCATATAAATTACTGGCGTTTTGCTCCTTGCTCTAAATTGAAAATGAAAAATAAAATAAAACAAATAGGAATTTCTAGTTATATTATTTTTATGCCTATTGGCTATTTGTTTCATATGAAAGATAAAAAAAACAATTATATAGATATTAGACATGTCGGATCTAAGCGGTAGAACTTTATTTAAACGGATTAAACCATTAATTAAGGTATTCGTTATAGTAGATTCATATCTTCCTAGGAAACTTAATAATTTTTTATTTGTAAGTTTAAGAGGTATTGGAGGAAAAGTTGGTATTGTGATTAGATACATATTGGTGAAAAATCTAGCAAAAAAATGCGGTGATAATGTTGTAATTAAAGAAAATGTATATATATCTAACATAGAGAAACTAGAACTGGGAGATAATATCAGTATTCATCCGATGTGTTATTTTGAATGTAGCGGAGGATTGATGATCGGAAATAATGTGTCTATTGCCCATTCAAGTTCAATACTAACAAGTACTCACACTTATTCTGATTTTAATTTACCTATTAAATATAATGAAATCCTAAAAAAAACGGTAGTTATCCATGATGATGTATGGATTGGTTGTGGAGTGAGGATTTTATGTGGAGTTCACATTGATACAAGATGTATAATAGGCGCAAATAGTTTGGTTAATAAAAGTGTTGACTCATTCTCTATTTATGGGGGAGTTCCTGCAAAAAAAATAAAATCTTTTCAATGAAAAAAAAGAAATTATTCAAAATAACAAATTCAGCTTATTTTCAAGTCCGGCAACTTCAAGGTCAATTGAATTATTTTTCCGCATATTTCGATGTCATTGCCGTTGCCCCTAAAGGAGAAGGTTGGGAGGAATTACAGAAGCAACAGGCACGTTGTATTCCGGTAAAAATGTCAAGAGCCATAAATCCGATTTTCGATTTAATAACTCTTTTCCAATTGGTAAAACTTTTTATCAAAGAGAAGCCGACTATTGTTCACTCGCACACCCCCAAAGCTGGTCTTTTGGGTATGTTAGCAGCATGGATAGCACGTGTGCCGATCCGTATGCACACGGTAACAGGCTTCCCATTGACGACGGCTACGGGCATAAAAAAACAAATTCTTCGTTTTACGGAACGGTTAACTTACGCTTGTGCCACAAATGTATATCCCAATTCACAAAAGATGTGTGATATTATTTGTTCAATGGGGATCGGCAATCCTAAAAAAATGCTTGTTATCGGTAATGGTGGTTCAAATGGAATTGATACGGCATTCTATTCGCGAAATGCTACACAAGATATTAAGATTTCAACTTTCGATTTCACGTTTGGTTTTGTAGGTCGTATATTTTATGAGAAAGGAATCAATGAATTAGTAGCTTCTTTTATTCGATTACAGAAAGATTATCCTAACATAGGATTACGTTTAATCGGCTTTATGGAAGAAAACCTTTATCCGGTTGATGATTGGGTAAAACAAGAGATTAGCACAAATTCTCACATTGAGTTTGTCGGCTTTCAACAAGATGTTCGTCCCTATCTAATGGGGTGTGAGGCTTTTGTTTTTCCCTCCTATCGTGAAGGTTTCCCTAATGTTGTCATGCAAGCTGGGGCCTTGGAATTACCACAAATCGTTACAGATATCAATGGTTGTAATGAAATAATTGTTCAAAACAAAAATGGAATAATTGTTCCACCACAAGACGAACACGCATTGTATAAAGCCATGAAATATTTTTTGGATAATCCTAATGAGGTAAAAAGAATGGCAAAGAATGCAAGGGCAATGATTACATCACGTTACGAACGCAATAAATTTTGGAAATTGATGCTTGAAGAATACTATCGGCAAATTAAAAATCGAATTAAATAACATCTATGCAAATCATACTGTTATCCGGCGGTTCTGGTAAACGCCTATGGCCGCTTTCCAATAATACACGGTCAAAACAATTTATCAAACTGTTGACTGCGCCCGATGGCTCGAAAGAGTCGATGGTGCAGCGGGTGGTACGGCAATTACGAGAAACCGGCATCTGTGATTCGATTACTGTGGCAACAAGCCAGTCACAACGGGATATCATCATCAACCAGCTTGGAGAAGAGATTCCTGTAGTTACGGAACCGGAGCGTCGCGATACATTCCCGGCTATCGCTCTCGCAAGCTCGTATTTGGCCTACAAACGAAAATGTTCCACCGATGAGATTATAATCGTCATGCCTTGCGACCCTTATACCGAAACAGGTTATTTTGAAACGATTCGCAGGATAGCGGATGCAGTGAAAAACAATGTAGCCGAACTAGTATTGATGGGAATTAACCCCACATATCCGTCAGCAAAATACGGATATGTAGTGCCAGTCAATGATGTACAGAACAAAGGAATATTTCAAGTATCACGCTTTACGGAAAAGCCAGATATGATAACTGCCGAGAAACTTATTTCAGAGGGTGCTTTCTGGAACGGAGGCGTATTCGCTTTTCGGTTGGGGTATATGACAGATATTGTAACCCGACACATCAAAACCGACACTTTTTCAGAAATTCGTTCTCGCTATGGGGAATTTCCGAAAATCAGTTTTGACTACGAAGTCGCTGAAAAAGCGCAGTCGGTAGCCGTCGTACCTTTTGCCGGAGAGTGGAAAGACCTTGGTACATGGAATACGTTGACTGATGAACTATCGGAACACACCATGGGCAATGTTGTCATGGATGAAGAATCCGAAAATACCCACGTCATCAACGAACTTGGACTGCCAATCATGTGCATTGGCACACGGAATCTAGTTATCGCAGCATCAAATGATGGAATCCTAATTTCGGACAAAGATAAAAGCGAGAACATCAAAACTTACGCTGACTGCCTACAACATCGGCCAATGTTCGAAGAACGTCGCTGGGGTGAATACAAAGTTGTCGATACCGCCGAGTTTTCCGACGGTTACAAATCACTTACCAAGCAACTGAAAATCAAATCCGGTAAGAGTATCAGCTATCAGGTACACCGCCATCGCGATGAAGTCTGGACGTTTATCGACGGCGAGGGAGAACTGGTACTCGATGATATCAGGTCGGTTATCAGCAGAGGCGATACGATTACAATCAAGAAAGGTGTTAAACATGCAGTCAGGGCTATCTCTGAATTGACGTTCATCGAGGTGCAGTCCGGAAATCTACTTGCAGAAGAAGACATTGAACAATTTGACTATAAATGGTAAAATCCTTCGTTAAAACCTCTGACAAAAGAATGAAGTTGGTTTACAAGAAAGTTATCGAACCTCAATTAGGCAACCTGATATCCATATTGAAAAAGAAATGATAATCTATAGCATTGATTATTATCAACAAGATCAAGATTGTACTCAATGTGGAAAACATTCGGAATGTATTTGCCGGTAAAATGATAAAATATCACTATCCATATGTAAGTAAGTATATATACCGGACACAGGATCTTGCGAAAGTAGCTTCGTTTTCAGATTCTAAACCGCAGAAACAGCATTACGCAAAAATTAATGGGTTGGAAAAACTTATTATAAATACTGGTAATGAACCTTTTCATTGATTTTTCTAATGAAAAAGACCATCCTTCAATACATGACCGATATCTATCAGGAAGATATTCCCAAACATATCCTTCAAGAAAACAAGATACGCCTGAATTCTTTTTTCCTGGAACAGGAATCCGTACAGAAGAAAGGGACTCAGTTTATATTCAGATATGCATTCTACTCCGTTGAGAAACCCCGAAAGATCACGAAGCAGCATCTATTGAAAGAATATGCAGGGGTGCCTTTGGAAAAAAGGAGCGTACAACCGGAACAAATACCCGATATGAAGCAATATAGTGATATAATACTGTATGGAGATGCCAGCTCTCCTGAAGCACAGCAACAGCTGGCGGAATACCTCCAACAACATAATTCATTAAAAGTCCAGTTGTCTTTTTTTGACAAGAGAAATGATTCCACTAGCAAGGATGAACAAGCCATCGCATATGCGGAACTACAGAAGGCGCTATTTTTTTGCCAAAGAAAAAAGATACCTCTCCTGTTCGTTTCCTTAAAAGGGATGATAGACGACATCCGTTTTCTCAATCTGCTGGAGGAGAGCCATGTCGATTTCAGATGTATCGATTTTCCATGGTTCTGCAAGGAGAATCTGCCTCTGATAAAGGCAGTTGTGCTATATGAAAAGTTGGAAATAAGAATAAATGTATAAGATATCAAGCTTA
>OHFI01000816.1_pt1 | contig 11135 bp, 4 predicted proteins | sample 1567431 | NCBI WGS metagenome assembly OHFI01 (sample SAMEA3879569, study PRJEB24766) | human gut metagenome | biome: human-associated habitat; feature: feces | place: USA | collected 1985/1987 | reverse complement strand
ATGGCAACAGGAGAATCTATAAATATATTATGCCGGTAATGATTATTATGCCCTCCACCGATAAGTACCGGCAAAGACCCTGCTTTGTAATAAATATTACCATAAACTTCTGCTCCACAAGCTCCGTCATCATGATAAGTAGCCGTTACACGATGACGCGGACTCAACTCATGAAAATAACAATAGCGGATAACATTTCCCTGTTCCGAAGGATCACGACCATAATAAACAGCTCCCTGATCATCGACTTCAGAACACACGTTCGTTATGTCACACAGTTCTATCACATGGTTATTTCCATGAAACAGGATCGCCATACTGGGTGCATTATAGATATCACATTTAGAGATACGGTTGCCCACACCATCCATCCATATTCCGGGACGATAGGATTTCTCAATCCGGTTATAATCATGTATCCGGCAATTCTCCACATAATTTCCGGCAGGAGTCAATGAGGCTCTGTCTCCTCCTCCCAAACTGATACCTCCGGCACCCACATTATAAATATAGCAATCCACGACTCCGTTTTCCGTTCCTCCTTCCCGATTGAACAGGATGTTCTGATAAACTGTTCCCATCAAATCGCCCACAACACGCGAAGCAGGGCTACCTCCCGATTCGTGTCCTCTCTGGTTGCCAGCCTTCAACGTTCCCTTTCCGATGGATACGCCCACTCCACCCATATTGCGTATAATGCAATTCTTAATCAAAGCACGATGAGTATTCTCCATATAGACACCGATATGCCTGCCATACTCAAAAGTGATGCCTTGCACCTTCACATCCTTACAATGCTCAATCGCCATCAACGGACTTTCCAATAAGGAAACACTCCAATTTTCCATCTTTCCGGCAGGCGGATATACATACATCTTCCCTCTCCCGGCATCAATCACATATTCGCCCGGCACATCCAGTTCCTCCAGCAGGTTCAAGGCAAACCATTGACGCCAAGGCGCACCTGTCATAAATCCATATACCGTATGCTGCCTCGTATGAATCATTTTATGTATCGTGTCGATACTTTCCACACAAATCATGTCATCGGCATAACCGTGCGCAAAGTATCCGCTTATCCACATATTCTCTACCGATTTCCAACCCGAAGGGCGCTCTTCCTGATATCCGAATACAGGGAAAGGAGCTTCTTTTCCTTCCTTAGCCACCCCCGATTCCTGTATTTTTCCAATCATAACCGTAGAGTCATTCGGCCAACGGGCAATTCGCAGAGGCTGACCATCCACAAATACTTCTGTCCATGCCACCTGACTGGGCCGTCCAAAACCTGTAGCGTGCAGCCCCACCAACTCCATCCGGTTTTTCTTGAAGTCGATTTCTCTTATCAGACTTCTGACTTGCGGTTGCAACCGGTCTAATACCGCTTGCTCCTTTACCGGTTTCAGACTATTCCTTGTAACAGACTTTCCTCCCGAGATAGTTACAGTTTCATCTTGATAAGGGTGAATGAAGACATGGTCACGGTTCACCTCCAATGTGGCGTCTATCTCATAAGTTCCCCCACGAAGCATCACCTCCACTTGCTGACCGGCAGTTATCTCTTTCATCTTTCCAAGGGCCGCCCCGATGGTCTTCAGAGGGTGGGACAAAGTGCCGGCATTCCGGTCATCTCCTTTCGGCGACACATACAAAACACCATTTCCGTCAGCATAGCAGCCTATTGCATTGATCAATAAGAACGCCACCAGCAACCAATTCGTTCTTTTCATAAATTCTTTTTGATTTTATAATTTCCGTATATGTTTCCGAAGCTCAATCAACAGATCCACATCTTTCTGACGCATCTTTCCTTCCCGGTTCGGCGGAAGGTTTAAAATCAAGATATTGTCCTGAGCCGTTGCCCGTTGGTACAGCTTGACCAATTCATCTATTGACTTATATTCTTTATCAGTAGTATGATAGAACCAACGCTTGCTTAAACATACGGTTGATTCAAAAGGCATATAATACCGTTTTCCGTTGTGAGTAAACACTTTGGGATCCGGATTAGCAGGCAGAAGCGGATCGCCCAAGCGGAAGTCACTGGGAAAATAACGGATAGGATCACCTTCCTTCTGTTCTTCCGGAATAATTTTATATGATTTCTCCGGCGCATTCGGATTATGGGGATCCGCATCCTCGCCTATCGTCCAGTTAATTCCGATCTGGCATTGCGGCTCACGGCTTTTGATGGTTCTGTATATACCTTCTACCGGCCAGCGATAACCGGGTTTCACCCAACTTCCATCAAACCAGAACTCCACTATTTTAGTATATTTTTCCGTGATGTCCATCAGCTCGTCCAACTGCTTCAACATGTATGTATTGTACTCCCTGTCCGACTCCACATTGTCAACATCCGCATTGACTTTCCTGTCCCACAACGAGTAATACAGTCCCAGCTTCATGCCCTGTTTCTTACATTCCCTAGCTACGGCTTCAATCACATTCGTTTTATTTCCCGAACTCGCCACGTCATAATCAGTATACTTACTGTCCCAAAGACAAAAGCCCTCATGATGTTTTGCCACCAGAATGATATACTTCATACCGGCATCTTTCGCTGTCTTCACCCATTGACGGGCGTCAATCTCCGTAGGGGCATAAGTTTCCACCGGGAAAGACCCGTCCGACCATTCCACATCATGGAACGTATTGATACCAAAATGAATGAACATACCATACTTGCGCTTGATCTGATCTTTCTGGTATTTTGAAGGTTTCTCAGAAGGTATCGCAGTTGAAATACCCGGTTGCGCCTGTGCAATTTCCAACGAACACAAAAACAAAGATAACAATAACAGTTTTTTCATATTGATTTATTTTTAGAATAAGTCTTGCTTTTTATCTCCATTCATCCGATCTATACACACCGATGACAGTGTAACCTCATATCTTATCCCCCACCTTGCGCACATTGCTTTTGGACCGGAAACGGAATAGAGATTATAGTCCATATCCACTTTGCTTTCAATAACAGCAAAACAAAAGGTCTTTTATTTAATGGCAATCGTGCGGGAGATACTCCTAAACCAAGGAATCTCTTTATTGTAAACTTTCCGCATAATTTAACGAATAAAGTTCTCTTTTTTACGAACTTTCAGGAAAGGACTTCTGTTATACATTCCCTGTATACGCAGAGCCTATCCATTACCAAAAGTCGGAAAAGATAGAGATTGACAGAAATTTACTTCCGGAAAAAACAATTCTGAAAATGGCGAATAGATTCATAAGGTACGTTTTTTAAAAGCCTGATGAGCTACAAATATACAACATAAAGAAGTGTTTGTCAAAAGGGGCGGAATACGATAACGGAACTTGGCACAAGTTATGACGAATCTTGGTACAGGACACAGTGCATCTCAGTGCAAGTTGCAGTGGAACTTGATACACTATACATATGTATAAACTTATACGTATGTAACATGACAGACCACATATTACTAATGTTACCGGATATGTTACTCTTTTCATTTACTAGAAAAGAACCGGTCCTTTTTTTTAAATGTCCTTATGTTTTTGGTAAACGCCAGCACCTTTTTCAAAAAGGTCAGCATGTTTCATGAACCAGCCCGGCTGGTCTGGCGGACAAGCCTATCATGTCCGACAAACTAACCAAACCGGTTCATCACACTACCCCCTCACTATGCAGGTGTTCACTCTTCTCCTTTCATTCTGTCATCTCAGTTAAAACACACTAGTTATCAACTTATTAATAGCAAGAAAATCTCCCCTCATTTCTGTTTCAGCTGTAGATTCTTCTCCTTTCACAGGAAAGAATGGAGATGCAAGGTGAAGGAAGATAACAGGAAGTTTCAAGGGTAAATGAAGAAGGAAAGAAGAGTATCTACCCCAAAAAACTGCCACCATTCCTGTAAAACCACAATAAAAATTGAAGCCTAAAAGATGGTGGCAGCACTTAACTCTGTTACAGACGTTTTTAACCCACAAAAGAAACGGAACAATATAACAAAGTACTTTACGAAGTGACGGAACAGATCATCGTTTCATTTTATTTTTCATAATATACATCAACATATACCGGACAATGATCCGAAGCAACATGATCCTCTATCCTACCTTTCCGTCTGACTGCAAATTTTCCTTTTTTCTTCTCATATCCATAAATATAATCAATGCACTCCCCATTGCAAGTTATCCAACGGTCATCGGTCAAAACCTTAAAATATTTCCGAATATTTTTCTGAGTTAAAGAAGAAGGTACAGAATTCATGTCACCTGCCATAAAAACAGGCTTTTCTTTAGAAAACACCTCCTTCAGTATAACCTCTATTGATTTTATCTGATCAGCAGCAGTCAAAGAAAAATGAGTAGCGAGAAAAATATATTTCTCAAACTCCACGACCAACAACGTTCGGGCTTCTTCTCTTCCCGGAAGAGATACATTCCTGACATTCAACGGTTTTTCTTTCGACATGACACCAATACCATATTTACCACCACCGTAACTGATAGCAGGTCCGAATACATAATTCATCCCTGTTACACTGGCTATTTCTTCCAACACATTTACAGGACTACGATGAGTTATACTATCCAGTTCCTGCAAAGCAACGACATCGGGATTCACATCGGATATAACATTGGCTATACGTGCATAGTCCACTTTTCCATCCATTCCTATTCCATTGTGTATATTATAAGACATAATGCGCAAGCTGTCACCATGGGCAGAAGAAGCATGTAATTCAACCCCAACGATCAAGAATAACAAACATAATTTTTTCATTTCTCCAATCATTCAGTTTTTAGAGGATATCCCCTGAGTCATATTAAAGTTATTTTTGCAATCTTATGGAAGCCATCTTCTTAAACAATTCCAGTTTCTGAAGAGATAATAAAGCTTTCTTGCGCCATTCCTTGTCACCATACACTCCGGCCTCGGAATAGTTGAATGGTTTAAATCCTATTTTACGGATATTTTTTCGTGAAACTAACGTATAGTCGTCATTCTTCACATCCTTAAACAAAGGATCGAGCATAACAGAGTGAGGCTCCTTCATCTTCTTCCATTCCGCAAAGCTCTTATCCATCATAGTAATGGGAGTGGAATCTGTGCGCCAATATAAATTATAATCCATATCCACATTTGCCTTATCCCAAGTTCTGACCAAAGTCTCCCCTTTATCATGCAAGATGATATTATGCTTAAAATGTAAGGAAAGATGTGGTTCCGCACGCGTCAACTGCACTTGATGATAAAAGCCGAACGCTAATATATTATTCTCTATCTTGTTATTTTTCCCATAATGCTGATGAAAACCGCCACTCTTGCAACGAAGCACCAGATTATTACTCATTTCCACTCCTGTGGAACCTTCATCAGTGTATAGTCCCCAGCCTCCGTAATCATAGGACAACACATCTGTTATCACGTTGTTGCAAACCTTGGTTCCTTCAGACTCGCCCAAGGTGTAGACAGCTCCCATGTCCGATAGCTCTCCCCATCCGATGTGATGGATGCGGTTATACATAATGATATTGTGCACGGAAGGGCTATGCTTCTTCATCATCACAGTTTCCATCTCTCCCTTTTCATTCAATACAGGAATCGGTGAAGCCGAATCTTCATTATATCCCCATACCCATCCTACGGAAACACCGGAATAAAGGATGTCGAAAATATCATTATGGGTCACTTGGTTGTCACTGGTATGAAACAAAGCAACTCCTACTCCGCAGGGTTGTTCGTGTCCAGCATCGGTGACAATATTGTTATTGATGACATTGCCGCTGGTCACTTTACGCGTAGTGGCTCTCAAATAAGGTTCGCCTATTTTAATGCCACCTGCGCCCAAATCGGCGATGTAGCAATGCTCGATTCTATTCTGGTGGCACTCCCGTCCGAAGCTGATGCCATATGCACCGGTATGAAGCATCTCGCAATCCTCAAAAATGATGTTTTCCGCAAAATCAAACTGGATGGCCGCCTCTGTGCCTGCTGCTGCTTGCATCGGCTCTTCGCCCTCGAAGGGAACCATGTAAGAAGAATATTGGAACGACAATCCCTTGAATTTTATGTTCTTCACAGGATTCTCCGGTTCTCCCTTCACCGAAATCCATTGATGCAGTACCGGAGCGACGCAAAACGCTGTATTCATATCCTCTCCTTCACGAGGCATATAATAGAGATAGCCGGTTTCACGGTCCAGAAACCACTCACCTGCCATATCCAGCGCCGCCTTGTAGTCATACATAAAGTAGCGGGAACCTTTAAGAATCTGGTTCCACGGCTTCATGCCCCTTCCTTCCATATAGATGCGGGCAGAGTCCACCTCCACATATTTCGGGTTCTTGCGCGTAATGTCCCATTTGTGGTAGAAACGAAACTTGATGTTTTTCAGTTCCTTTCTGGAAAGTCCTTTCATTGATTCCCAGTCGGAATACTCAAAATCAATCTGCTGGACAGCATAGTTAGCAAGGCTGCCCCCCTTGACAATCGGGGTTTCTTTGGACGACTTTACAAAAAACCAGTCCACGTTGGGAGTACGAGCCAAAATAGCACGCTGCCCGTTCACATAAAACTGCTCAAAGTTAAATCCATACCTTAACACCTCCGGGATATAAGCTTTATACAACCCGTTCTCACATTTTTGCCATCCCTTTATGCAAAGACCTCCCATGAAACGCGGCTTCTCCTTCCCTTGCGATTTGATAACCACAGGACGGGAAGAAGGCGTCTCAATAGAAAGAGGGGCTTCCATGTAATAATCACCGGAAGCCACCTGCACAAACAAGGTGTCAGCCGACCCGTCAGAAGAGAGTTTCCCTTCAAGTGCTTTGTTCAAAGAGTAGAAAGGAGAAGTGGCGGTACCATCCCCTTGACTATCATTACCATTACTAGATATATAAACAATATTCTGACCGCCCTTGGCTGACTGTGTTTTCTCGTAGGAACCATACGCCGAAACAGACGACAATCCACATACGGAAAAGAAAATTGCAAACACAAAACTTGTATATTTCATTCTATCTTATTTTTTAAGATGCCGGTATCTCAAACGGCTTTATCATTTAAATTATTACCAAACTTGATAAGGTGCTCCCTTTATCGTCAACAGAGAAGATACGCCTGCCGCATAGTTGGGCTGTCCTCCCCCTACGAACAGAGTCACCTGACCGTTCTTTTCCACCAAATTGCCGTCAGTTTCCGTCAGAGCCAACTCCTCAGGCGTCAACGTAAAAGAAACACTGGTGGACTCTCCTCGTTTCAGATGAATCCGCTTGAAACCTTTCAATGCACAAAGAGGAATTTGCTTCCTGCCGTCCTGGGGATGCACGACATAAAGTTGCACCACCTCATCGCCGTCACAATCTCCCGTATTGGAAACGGTAACAGTGACCCGGGCTGTATCACCGGTATGAGTTTCATCCACACATTGCACATCCGAATAGGCGAAAGTGGTATAACTCAAGCCATATCCAAACGGATAACGCGGTTCCCCTTTAAAGTAGCGGTAAGTACGTCCAAGCATCGAATAGTTCTCGAAAGGAGGCAAATCATTGTCACTTTTATAGGTTGTCAACGGCATGCGTCCTGCCGGATTGCAATGCCCAAAGAGCACATCGACAATGGCATCTCCCGCTGCTTGTCCGCCATACCATGCCTGAAGCAACGCATCGGCATTCTGGCTTTCCCACTCAAAACTCATTACCGAGCCCGACATATTGACTATAATCAAAGGACGTCCGGTTTTCTTCAGTTTTTTCAACAGCTCAATCTGCACCAAGGGAAGCTGCATAGTGGTGCGGTCTCCGCTGGCAAACCCTCCATAGCCTGCTGCTCCGGCATCTCCGGCTTCACCTTCATAATCGGCACTTATACCACTCACAAAAACAATAACGTCCGACTGCGCGGCTTTATGAGCTACTTGTACGAATGACGGAGCATCCTTCAGTTTATCCACGATACCTACTCCCGGCAAATAATTAATTTTAATCTTATCGCCCAAGCGTCGCTTCAGACTCATATAAGGAGTAACGATTTCAGAAGGAGTCCCGAAATAATTAGCCAGCTGGGTCTGCCCGTTATCGGCATTGGGCCCAATCAAGGCTATGCTCTTTATCTTTGAAGCATCAAGAGGCAAAATGTGATTCTTATTCTCCAACAAGACGATAGATTCCTTAGCCATGCGCTCCGCATGTTGCTTATGCGCTTCGCATTCCAAGACTTCCCGTCCGATGGAGCTGTAGGGCACTCGTTCTGCCGGGTCGAACATACCTATCTTAAATAGGATAGTAAAGAGACGGCTTAAAGATACGTTAATATCCCTTTCCGAGTGCAGCCCTTTCTTTACACCCTCTGCCAGCAAATGATACAAATTGCCACATTCCAGGTCGGTACCGGCAAGCAGGGCATCGCTCATTGCTATTGTATGCTCGGGGTGCGTCTTATGGAACTCGGCAAAGTCTTTCAATGCCCAACAATCGGATGTGACATATCCGTCGAAATGCCACTGGTTGCGCAGAATATCCACCAGCAAGGGGTCATTGCCGCAACAAGGCTGACCGTTCAGCCGATTGTAAGCGCACATCACCCCGTGTACCTTTGCTTTCGTAACCAGTTCGCGGAAAGCCGGCATGTAGGTATCCCACAAATCAAAGACAGAGGGGCGAGCATCGAATGAATGGCGATTGTATTCGGGACCGCTATGCACTGCATAATGCTTGGCGCAGGCTACCGATTTCAAATAATGCGGATCCTCTCCCTCCAAGCCGCGTACAATTGCCGCGCCCATCTTGGCGGTAAGATAAGGGTCTTCTCCATACGTTTCCTGTCCGCGTCCCCAACGGGGATCGCGGAAGATATTGATGTTTGGAGTCCAGTAAGTCAATCCGCGATACCGCGTACCGGTCTTACCCGCTTTCCAATCTTCATTAAAAAGCGCACGTCCTTCCGTAGAGGTAATATCCCCCATCTTTTGCAAGGCTTCTGTATCAAAGGTAGCCGCCATGCCGATGGCCTGCGGAAAGACAGTAACCTTCTCCAACGTGCGCGCCACGCCGTGCAATGCCTCGTTCCACCAGTCATACGCCGGTATGCCCAAACGTGGAATAGCCGGAGAATGATGCTGCATCAACAGTACTTTCTCCTCCAGCGTCAATCGTGCTACAAGATCCTTCACACGCACCTCCAAGGGCAAATCAGCATTCCTGAAAGGGAGATTTTCCACCTGCGCCTGCGCCCCAAAAGACCAAAAGCATAACACGAAATAAAGTGAAATCTTCTTCATATTGGTTTCTTCATTAAATCCTTCCTTATTTTTTCAATCCGCGTTCCGCTTGAAAGGCAAAATGCCTCAAGTACTTTTCATCCGGTCCGGCTTCACGGATAACTTTCTGCACATCAATCGACAGCCTCTTCGGTTTGGGAGCCGTCCAACTGAAAGAGGCAGGAACGTTTGCCGTCTCAGCTGGCACTATCGCCCGATTGGCTATATACAGTTTCTGTATGCCATTACGCAATGAATTGGAACTGATAGGCGCTATCTCCAGCTTGCCCTTTCCCGGAGTACGTTTCTTGTCAACGGTCTTTTCGCCCACCAGTTCATCGTTGAAGTAGAAGCGGAACGTCTTGCCGTCATAGCTGAAGGCAACCGTATTCTCCTTATCATCCTCCACCACATTACCCGAAGCTATCTCATACAGGTTGTCGTTGCCTCCGCCTATGTTCAAGTAGGCTACAGCCTGCTTTCCCTGAATGAGCATACCATAGAATCCATCCGTACCGAACGAGCCGTTTTTCCGTACAATCCAACGCTGCTCCTTCCGCCCCGACAAATTGAGGAACGTGCTGATCGGATGAAAACAAGCGTGTACGGTCAGCTGTTCGGCGTCCATACCCGGACGATTGTCGAAGACTGGTCTGGGAGTGTTCATGTCGAAATTATTATTTTCCCAAGTCTGCAATTCCGCCGATGAACTTCTGCCAAAGCTGGCAACCTTACCGCTTACCTTGCCCACCACCGTGTTCTTTATCGTGATTTTCGAACTGCACTCATCAAATCCCATCGCGTCTACCACGCCATAGACTCCCTCACCTTTGTATATCTGGTCAATGTAGTTACCATCATATACCGAACCTTCGCAATCGCCCAATGAATAAATGCCCGCAGCATCACCCAGCGTCTGTGCCACATGGTGTATGTAGTTATGGGCGATGTAATTGTTCTTGGTGTAATTCGGGTCAAAAGCCCAGGTCCATCCCATGCTCACGCCGCTGTAGCTTACATAAGATATTTCGTTTTTCAGAATCTTGTTATTGGAAGTCTGAGCCATCCATACGCCAACGGCAGCAGGATGAACATGTCCAAGGCTGGTAATCAAGCAATTGCTTATCACATTATCGCGAGGGACGTCACGTTCCGGCACACCGGCTTCCTTAACCTGGCGGATATCAAAGCCAATGTATATGCCTCCCGCACCGGTATCAGAGATTTCACAACCATTCAGTTTTATGCCACGGCATCCCTTGGCTATGGCTACGCCGATAGCTCCCAAATGACGCATGCCGCACTGTCCGAACGTAATATTATCAGCATATTCAAAATGTAAAGAGGCACCTGCCGTAGGTGCTGCCTGTGCGCCCGTAAATCCCGGTCGAATATCCGAAGGGAAATAGGGAATGCTTTTCTGGATTTCTGCCGGCCAGTTGGGAGCAATGTCATACAGCCCCATCCGATAAGAGGTATATTGGAAATCAATGTTTTCAAACTGCACATTCGCTATCGGATACTGGGCGGTACCCTCGAAATCCACAATGCGTTCCAACCGGGGAGCATGGATATTCATCTCTTTGGGATTTTCCCCCTCATTGGTCAGCAGGTGCAACTTGCCGCTTTTCCTGTCAAGAAACCACTCCCCCGCTTCATCCAAAGCCTCACGTATGTTTTCAATCCTGTAACGCATATTCTGTCCGAAATTTCCTACAGGATAGCGACAAGGAGAGGTGAAATAGACTTCATTTTTAAGCGTATCTATCGACAAGATGGATTGCCAGGAACACTCCCAACTATGGAAGGTCAATATCTCGGCGTTCTGCCAATCGTCCCAATAACGAACGTCATCGCCTGTATACGCAAAACCACAACGTGATAACCAGAATTTTGCTTCCT
>OHFI01000812.1_pt1 | contig 11161 bp, 6 predicted proteins | sample 1567431 | NCBI WGS metagenome assembly OHFI01 (sample SAMEA3879569, study PRJEB24766) | human gut metagenome | biome: human-associated habitat; feature: feces | place: USA | collected 1985/1987 | reverse complement strand
TATGAAAAAGATATATAATCTATGGATATTGGCTTTAATATTGATTGGAGCAGGAGCATGTACCTCTGAAGTGGACGATGTTTTCGACCAATCGGCCGCCAACCGCATCAACCAGTCCATCGCCGAGTATCAGGAAGTACTGCGTTCTGCCGGTAACGGATGGGTGCTGAATTACTATCCTGCCGCTACTAAGGCTTATGGGGGATACACTATGCTGATACGCTTTCATAAAGAGGGCACTGCCGATGTGTCATGCGATCTCTTCCAGCCCGATAAGGTGAGTACAGGTGCTTATGATATGGTGAATAGTGCCGGACCCATGCTGACGTTTAGTACGTACAATGAAATATTCCATTTTTTCTCAGAGCCTTCCAATGCATTGGGTATAGGCGAAGATGGTATGGGTATGGAGGGAGACAGTGACTTTCTTATCTTGTCCTGTACCTCTGACGAAGTGGTGTTGAAGGGTAAGAAGACCGGTAACAAAATGATAATGCATCCGCTGCCGGAGAATGTAGCTTGGGAAGATTACTTGCAAAGCGTTAAACAGATTACCAATGAGGCTTATCCAGCCGCTTATGAGGTGGTGATAGACGGAGTGATACAATACACAGTGACACAGCGTTATCGCAAATTTATCTTGGAAAATGCCGATGGCAGCCAGGTAAATCTGCCTTTTCACTATACACCGGAAGGTATCAGTTTCGATGAACCGTTGTCGCTAGCTACCTTGGATGTGAAAGAGTTGCGCTGGGAACAGGGTAGCATGAGCTTCACAGACGATAAAGTAACTATACGTGCCAGAGAATTGCCCAAAACTTACTCCCGCTATGAGAAATACATCGGTGAATACTTTTTTGTGTATTACCAAGGAAATACCATGCTACCTGTAACACTGGAAGAAGAATTGTTCAATGAAAGTTATCTTATGAAAGGATTGCCGTTTGATATGCGCATACGCTACAATGCAGTGGCCGGTAGTATCAGTCTGGAATACCAAATGTTGCCTGATGGCATTGTCTTAGTACCATGGACTTTGCAGGGAGGAGGATATTTGAGCCAGACACAGGGTGTTGGTATGGAAGGTTACATGGAGGAAAAAGCAGCGCCCAACCCTGGAGACAGCCATTTGGAAGATGTAACCCAAACCGTCATCTTGCAGGATAACGGTATGTGGGGCAAGTTTTTGTGCGACTCTTTTGTGGCAATAGACAATAACACAGGTAAGGATGTCCTGCAATTGGCTTATGTGACAGGATTCTTTCGTACATTTACACAGCAAGCGGCTTCCAAATAACAAACATTAAAAAAAGAAGTGAATATGAAAAAGAATATCATCTATCTACTCATCGCAGGATGCTCTTTGTTCTTAGGTGCCTGCAACGATGACGATACCCAATATCTGCCACCGGTAGAACTGCAAATAACGTCTTCTACGGTTGATTTCAAATCTGTTGGTGGTGATGGAACCATTGAGGTGGGCAACGCTGATCCTACTCTGACGGCTACTTCCAATGAAGAATGGTGTACCATCAAGGCGTGCAGTAATGGAGTGGTAAGCTTCTACATAGCTCCCAACGACGAAATGGAAACCCGTACAGCCACCATCTCACTGGTCATGGGCGAATCGTCTGCCAAGATAGGCATCACACAGATGGGTATCATTACAAACTATAAGACTGACGATTTTTTCTCTTTTGCCGAAAACAAGGCTTTCAAACAGTTTATCCGTTTTGAAAGTGAAATGCCGATAACGGTGAGCATCAGTGAAGAAGCCCAAACCTGGTTGAGTTACGAAGAAGCAGAGAATGGGTATTACATCTTGGCTGATGAGAACACAGAAAGTCTGGAAAGATTGGGTAAAGTGACGCTGGAATCCGGTAGTTTGGCTAAAGAGTATAGCTTTATGCAGTATTCCAGGAATTCTTACAACCGTTCTTGGATAGCTGATTTTAAGAATAGGGACGGATTTGCCACACAGGATGAAGTAAGTGTTATAGCCGAGAGTAATGAGGTAACTGTTTCATTCAAGAATGCAGAACTTACTTTCAAAGGAGTCCTTAAAGACGGTGTGCTCAACGTGCCTTGCGGACAATTTCTGAAGACAGCTAATGGCTTTAAACTCTACTTGGGCGTAATCTTTGAAAACGATCAATGGGGATTGAATCCGGATATAAGCTTTACGTTAGCCCCCAGCGCACTGGAAAACGGGGATTGGGTCTTGACTCCGCAAATGGACCAGAAAATCGGACTAAAAATCAAGAGTATAGCCATAGCTGCTATGGATGAGAATGACGAATTGGCGGGAGCCATGGATCTGCTGCAAGAATTGATGCTGAAACCCAACGGGGAAGCGCAAGAGATAGTCAAGACGTATAACGTTGCATTTACCTCGGCCGAGGGTTCCGATTATGGGCGTAATGATAATATCACGTTCAGTGACGGGAACTACACACTTGCACTTGACATTTATGGTGAAGATTATAAATATACCAAAAGCGGTACTTATGTGGTAGGGGCGGAAGATGGATACTACATTGATACGAATATCAATTACACATACTTTATGAAAGGAGAAGAAAAGATAGGTATCCAATCTGGTGCAATGAAATTGAATGCTAATACGGAAACCCAAAAGTATGAAATCAGTATGGAATTTATACTGGAGGATGGCAGCAAAGTAAATGCTACGTATGAGGGGGAAATATCAGGAAAAGGATTTGCCATTTTCGATGAGTTGCAAATTCAGGTTAATAGTATAGAAGAGCTGATACGCACACTTCCTACTAACGGCGCAGTAGATGGACAATGCTATCTCAAGGTTGCATTCAATAATTGGGATATAGAAATGCGCCTTGATTTGCGTGCAGCTGCGGGGGAGAAGGTTCTTCCCGCCGGAACTTATAACGTCGGTAACGATGGTGCTGTCGGAACGTTGGACAGCAAATTCAGTAATATCTCAGTCTATTCGTATGGTTTCACTTCCCGTAAATTTAAATCAGGTAAGGTGGAAGTCACCAAATCCGGTGAAGTATATACCTTTAAGATAGACCTTACTGATACGGAAGGACAGCGTTATGTATGTACTTTCACTTCTAAGGTTACCGATATGGATAATCCCCAATAAATCACATTAAAAAGACGTTTGTTATGAATAAACTAACATATTATATTTTATCAGCCATTCTATCGGTATTGTTTTTCTCATCATGTTCCGATGATGAAAAGGCAGTTCCGGCGGCTGCTACCCTGAACGCCATCAAAGTTACCAGTCATTCATTGGAGTTTTCACTCACCCCCCAACATGCAGACCAATGTGCTTGGATGTGCTATAAAAAAGGCGAGACGGCTCCTACAGCGGAGGATATTCTTAACGAAGGCATACCGGCTGATAACTCCGCGACAAGTATCCAACGGGCTATTGCCTTAGAGGCGGAAACTTGTTACATCATTCAGGCAGCTGTTGTGAGTCAAGGACGCTATTTACTTTCCGAGGCTCTTGAAATGAAGACACAACCGGTTTATGAAAATGATGTACCTGTAGTAAAACTGAAATTATTGGAAAAGGCAAGTTACCGTACCGACAATGAGCCTGGAAACGGTAACTATGTTATTCGCCTGGCCTCTGGGGAAATAGGAAAAGATGACTTACCGACCAATATTGGAGACTATCTGGTTCGCCTGGATCTTTATAATGTAGCCGACAGCGACCCGTGGAACGCTACTCTGCCGGCGGGAGAATATCATGCCGGAGAAGAGACGGCACAAATAGGTTGTTGGGATGTGGAAACAACCAATGTATTTACCCGTATTTCATCCGATCCTGCCAATGGAGTGGTTTACAGCTATGTCACAGGAGGAACCGTACTTGTTCAGCGTAAAGGCGACACCTATACCATTGATATGGATATCGTCATGGAAGACGGAGAGCCTTTCCGAGGACACTTCAAAGGTGATATTATCTTTGAAAAATATGAGCCGGAAACACCACAGGGCACTTACCAGCCTTTTACGGAAGATCAAGAGGTGTCTTTCACTTTAGCCAAAGGAAGATATTACGGCAACTGGTTCTGTCCGCATGCCGATGATATGCTGTTGCAATTCTATCATGGAAACTTCAATGAAAACGAGGTACTGACCAATGGCTATTATTTGCAATTGTCAAGCTGTTATATGCATAAATTGTTAGATTACAATATGGAAAATCCTCCACTGGAAGAAGGTACTTACCAAGTGTCTATCTTTGGAGGAAGTACACAGGGATATATGCAAATCCCCATGACTATCAACAAAGGCCAAATTTCCGACATAAACGGGCAATATTATCCTACGGGCTCTTATTTGGAGAAAGTCGATTCCAGAACAGGCAAGAGATATATTGCCTTCCTGAACAGTGGAACCATGACCGTGACACGAAGCGGTGAAAATTATGATATTGCATTCAATTTCCAAAGTGCAGACGGTCTGAACATAACATGCAATTTCAGCGGGGCATTGCCTATGGGTAATTTTAACGACAATGACAATACGAAGCCTGCCAGCCCGATGAGCACCTTGAAGGACAATGTCACATTGGCTCTGCCCGAAGAACTGACAGAGATAGAGGTGCCCCATCCCAGCAAAACCGTCATGAAGCACATGGGTACCCCCAGCGTCAGCGAAGCCGCCGCCTTACTGAGTGCAAACAACTCCCGGCTGCTGGTGCCCAAGAAGAAAGGAGAGAACTATACCGTGGCCGCCGCCCTTGACATAAGAACTGTGCGCCAGGGCCACATCGAAATAGTGGGTGCCGGCCCGGGCGACCCGGACCTGGTTTCCGTACGCGGACGCCAAATGCTGGAACGCGCCGACCTCATTCTGTATGCCGGCAGTCTCGTTCCCAGGGAGCTGACTCTCTGTGCCAAGGCCGGGGCTACCGTACTCAGCTCCGCTTCCATGGATTTGGAAGAACAATTTGAAGTGATGAAGAAGTTCTATGACAAGGGAAAATTCATCGTACGCCTGCATACGGGTGACCCTTGTATCTATGGTGCCATTCAGGAACAAATGAACTACTTTGACCAGCACGGTATGAGCTACCACATCACCCCCGGCATATCCTCCTTCCAGGCGGCGGCAGCTGCCTTGAAGTCGCAGTTCACCATTCCGGAAAAAGTGCAAAGCATCATCCTAACACGCGGCGAAGGACGTACGCCCATGCCCGAACGCGAAAAGCTACATCTCATGGCACGCTCACAAAGTACCATGTGCATCTTCCTCAGTGCAAGCATTGCGAAGCAGGTGCAGGAAGAACTGTTGCAGGAATATCCGGAAACTACCCCCGTAGCTGTCTGCTACCACTTGACATGGAAAGACGAACAAATATTCAGGGGGGAACTCAAAGACCTTGCCAGAATAGTGAAGGAAAATAACCTCACCTTGACAACCATGATTGTCGTAGGCGAAGCCATCGGCAACCGTGAAGGTCTGTCACGGCTCTATGCACACGAGTTCAAGCATCTGTACCGGAAATAAATCAACGATTAATCACCCATAAACATTCAAACATGATATTAATATTTGGCGGAACCACCGAAGGACGCATAGCCATCCAAACCCTTGAAGAAGCCGGAAAAACTTTCTACTATTCTACCAAAGGGGATGAGCAGGACGTACTTCTGCATAATGGCATCCGCCTGCAAGGCGCGATGGATGCAATAGAAATAGAAACATTCTGTGCACAGCATCACATAAAGCTGCTGATAGACGCCGCGCACCCCTTTGCCACACAGCTGCATGAGACTCTGGAACAAGTCTCTGTGGAATCGAATATCCCCGTCATCCGTTTCGAGCGTATCTTCCCGGAACGCGATGAGGAACACATCATCTGGTGCAGGGATTATGACGATGCCATCGAGAAGATACAGAAAGAAAAGATTTTCATCTTACTTGCACTGACCGGCGTACAGACCATAGGTAAGCTGAAGCCTTTGTGGCAGAATGCCTGCTGTTACTTCCGCATCCTCGACCGTGACAGCTCGCGCAAGCTCGCCCGGGAACAAGGTTTCTCCGAGAAGAACCTCTACTACTACACGCCCGGAGAAGACGAGCAAGTCCTGATGAAACAGCTTCATCCCGAAGCCATCCTCCTCAAAGAAAGCGGGATATCGGGCGGATTCTGCGAAAAGGTGGAAGCTGCCCGGCAACTGGGTATACGCATCTTTGCCATCTGCCGCCCCAAGACATCCGACAAGTTTATCTGTGTAAACGGCGAGCATGGCCTGCGCCGCATAATCGAGAAACATTTACCCGACTTCTTCCCCCTGCGCAGCGGACTGACCACCGGAACATGTGCCGCCGCTGCCGCCGTAGCCGCCACCTGGGATGTATTCAATATCTACTTCAAAAAGCGTCCTACGGAATTTCCGGTAGTTCTTCCCAACGGAGAAACCATCCAGGTTCCCGTAGAGCCTCAGCACCATATTCCCCACTCCGACCTTCTGGAAAACGGTGACGGCATGTTCGAGACAAGCGCTACCGTCATCAAGGATGCCGGCGACGACCCGGACATCACCAACGGAATGAAAGTTGTGGCCAATATAGCCATACCTTTCCGCATAGACGACCCGCTGCCGGAAGACACTCCCCAGGACGACTACAACATCATCGTCTGCGGCGGCGAAGGCGTAGGTGTCGTCACCATGCCCGGTCTGGGACTTGAGCTCGGTAGCTCTGCCATCAACGACACCCCACGCGAAATGATAAAGAAGAACGTCAAGCTATGGCTTGAACGCCTCCATATTGCCAAACAGCCCAATCCTATTCTCATTACCATCTCCATCCCCGGTGGAGAAGAAATAGCCAAACGCACCTTCAATCCCCGCCTCGGTATCGAAGGAGGCATTTCCATTATCGGGACCTCCGGCATCGTGAAGCCATTCTCCTCGGAAGCCTTCATCAATTCCATCCGGAAGTCCATGGAAGTGGCAAAGGCAACCCGGAACCCTCGTATCGTCATCAGCTCCGGCGCAAAGAGCGAACGTTTCATCAAGGCGTATTATCCCGACCTCCCCGCCCAGGCTTTCGTGCATTACGGCAACTTTATCGGCGAAACCTTGAAAATAGCAGCCGAAGAGCAAGTACCGCACGTCACCCTCGGCGTGATGATGGGAAAGGCCGTGAAACTGGCCGAAGGCAATCTGGATACCCACAGCAAGAAAGTGACCATGAATAAGGAATTCATTCAAGACCTGGCACGCCAGACGGGATGCAGCGAAGAAACACTTGCCGCCATCGGACAGATGAACCTGGCGCGCGAACTCTGGGACATCATTCCCGAAGAGCTGCTGGAAAAGTTTGGCAAGGCACTGATTGAGCTCTGTCACCGGCACTGTGACCCCTTGCTGCCCAATGGCGAACTAACAGTATTACTCATAACCGAAAACGGAAAAATTTACTCATGAAGAAGAAGATAATCATTACCGTCTGTATGGCAATGACCGTACTGACCGGTCTGGCACAAAGCCCGCTGTCCTTTCATGCAAAAGCTGGAATCGGTACCTCCCATTTTCATGGAAAACACTCCAGTAGTGACACCCAAATAGCTTACAAAGCTGGTGTCGGTGCAGAATATGTCCTCAACAAGACCTGGGTGCTGCAATCCGCATTGGAATTCGTGTCCATCGGCGGTAAAGACGAGATAAGCCACATCGGCAAGGCCAAAATGCATGAACTGTATCTGCAAATCCCCCTCATGATAGCGGCCCGCCTCCATCTGGGCAAGGATTATCATGCCTCGCTGAGTGTCGGTCCTTATGCGGCCATAGGTGTGGCAGGCAAGACTTCCGGTGAGACTTACGATTATAGCAGCAGCAGTATGCAGGGAGGATACCAGTTCAAGATAGACACTTTCGGCAGTATGGTAGACGGGAAAATGGGTAACAACCGTTTCGATGCAGGTATTGCCCTGGGACTTACTTTTGAATACAGAAGATTCATCATCGGTGCAGAGACACAAGTGGGACTGGTAAAAGTCAATGAGCAGATAAACCAGATGATAGGTCATTCGGAAGAAGGAGGATATTTTCCCAAGAACTTCGCCGCATTCTTTACGCTGGGGTACCGGTTCTGGTAAGGGAACATTTTGCCATACAGAGTTGTTTAGTATACAAACAGATACTCAACAATATAAACTGAATAATATGGCAAAAAGAATTCCTATCCTGCTGGCTGCAATGACAGCCCTCACCTTCGCCCCTCAAACAGCAGAGGCATGTACCGGTATCACCCTGACGGCCAAAGACAATGCGCACGTCGTAGCCCGCACCATCGAATGGGGAGGCAGTGAGCTGAACAGCCAGTACGTCATCGTACCGCGCGGTTATTCGCAACAATCACTGACACCCGGAGGCAGTCTGTCCGGCATGGAGTTCACCTCACGCTATGGCTACGTAGGCCTGGCAGTGGAGCAAAAGGAGTTCGTGGCCGAAGGTCTGAATGAAGCCGGGCTCTCCGCCGGGCTGTTCTACTTTCCCGGATATGGCAAATACGAGGAGTACGACCCCACACGAAAAGCGTCGAGCATAGCCGATTTACAATTGGTATCATGGCTGTTGGGAAGCTTTTCTACTGTGGACGAGGTAAAGGAGGCTATTGAAAATGTAACGGTCATAGCCATTGACCCACGCGCCTCCACCGTACATTGGCGGATTGCAGACAAGACCGGCCGCCAACTGGTATTGGAGTTCATCGACGGACAGCCCCGTTTCTATGAAAACAAACTGGGAGTATTGACAAACTCCCCCGGCTTTGACTGGCAGATGACCAACTTAAACAATTATGTGAACCTCTACCCGGGCAGTGCCGAAAGCAAATCGCTGGGCAATGTGACTATAGCCCCTTTCGGTTCGGGAAGCGGCTTTTTGGGAATTCCGGGAGATGTGACTCCCCCTTCCCGCTTTATCCGTGCCGCTTTCTACCAGACTTCTACACCACCACAGAATACCGCACAGGAAACCGTTCTCCAATGTTTTCAGATACTGAATAACTTTGATATACCCGTAGGCATCGAGTTTCCCCTCGGCCAGGTTCCTGCCAATATTCCAAGTGCCACCCAATGGACATCGGCCACAGATATGACAAACGGTATCATCTACTATCGCACCATGTACAACAGTACAATCAGAAGCATTGATTTGAGACAGATAGACTTCGGGCGCATCGAGTACCATGCAGCTCCCCTCGATAAAGTGAAGCGGCAACCGATAGTTCCCGTGAAAATTGAATAGGGACGCAGAAACTTCAAGATTGCCGCTGTTGCAGTTGTTCCGCCTCCTTCCTCTTCATCTCCGCCAGCACCCCGCAGGTCAATGGAATGGCGAGGAAGAAGGTCAGCATGTCCGACGCCGCCTGGCACATTTCCACCCCTTTCAGTCCTAAGAAATAAGGAAGAATGAAGATGAGGGGGATGAAGAACAGCCCTTGACGGGCAGAGGAAAGTATCGTAGCGCGTACGGGCTTGCGGATAGTCTGCAGCATCATGTTGCTGACCACAATCCATGCACCCAACGGATAGGTGATGAACTGCCAGCGCAATGCTGCCGCACCGGTAGCTACAACAGCAGGGTCTCCCTTGCGGAAGATGGAGACAATCTCCTCGGCATATCCCATACCTGCCACCGCACAAACCAGCAAAAAGAAAAAGCCTACCTTCACACAGAACCAGAATCCTTGGCGCACTCTGGCATACAGCCCGGCACCATAATTGAATCCACATACCGGTTGGAAGCCTTGCCCGAAACCAATTAGGAAAGCATTGATAAACATAGAGATACGCGTCACAATGGACATCCCTGCAATAGCTGCGTCACCATATGCACCGGCCGCCACGTTCAGCAAAATGGTTGCCACGCTTGCCAGTCCCTGCCGGGTGAGTGACGGAGTTCCACCCCCAATAATTTCCTTGATGAAAGCCAGTGTAGGCGTAAAGTTTCTGTAACGTATACGTATATTTCCTCCTCTGCGCCCCATATATAGCAAAAGGATGAAACTACATATCTGGCTGACTACTGTGGCCAGTGCGGCACCGGATATGCCCATATCGCATACAAAAATCAGGATAGGGTCGAGCACCACGTTGATGACCGCCCCACTCACAATCCCCACCATGGCATACGCCGCATTACCTTGAAAACGTATTTGGTTATTCAGCACCAATGAGGCGGTCATAAAAGGAGTACCCAGCAGAATGATTCCCAAATAGCGCTCCGTATACGGAAGAATAGTAGGCGTCGACCCCAAAGCAAGGGAAAGCGGTGTAAGGAACAGCAATCCCAGCACAGCCAGAGCCGCTCCGATAAACAAGGCAAAAAAGAAGCCGGTGGATGCCATCTTCTCGGCACTCTCCGTTTCCTGCGCCCCCAACTTACGGGAGATGTAGTTCCCCGAACCATGACCGAAGAAGAATCCCACAGCCTGGATAATGGACATCACAGAAAACACGATACCTACGGCAGCCGTAGACTGGGTATTTATTTTACCCACAAAATAGGTATCTGCCATGTTGTAGAAGGACGTCACCAGCATGCTGATGATGGTCGGCACAGCCAATGACGTAATCAGCCGGGGGACCGGAGTCGTCGTTAAGTGGACATAATTATCCTTTGCAGAATGGTGCATCATAGGGAATGGAATGACAAGACTATTTGCAGCAATTTCTCAATGGAGTACACTGTTACCGGCTCCTTGCCCGGTCGATGGAATACGAAGCTGCCGTCTCCCTTCAAATCTCCGGTTTCGATATAAATCTCCGATTCAACATTCCGGTTTGCCAGAATCATGGCAAGCGGATAGGCAAGGACAAGACAGAGTACTGTGCTAAGGAGTGAGAGCCACAGAGCCAGGCCAAGTGCCTTGATGTTTTCCTTCGTTGCAACGTAGGCAAAATTCGAAAGGGTAAAGCCGCCTTCTTCCCCGGTGAACGCATAGTAGAGAATCAGGATCAGCGGGATGATGATGAAACCAACAGCCCAGACGGCATAAGGTGCTGCCAGCCATTTCTTTAATTTATTACTCTTCAATGGCTGCCGCCTCCTCATCTTCGGATTCCGGTTTGTTCATGATCTGGATATCAAATGGATCGACATGGATGCCGACTTCCTGTCCGACCGGGAACAGATCGGTA
>OHFI01000807.1_pt1 | contig 11225 bp, 18 predicted proteins | sample 1567431 | NCBI WGS metagenome assembly OHFI01 (sample SAMEA3879569, study PRJEB24766) | human gut metagenome | biome: human-associated habitat; feature: feces | place: USA | collected 1985/1987 | reverse complement strand
AGAGGGCCTCTACACGGGCCAGCAGCTCACTGACGCTGAAGGGCTTGGTCATATAGTCATCCGCGCCGATAGACAGGCCGCGGATCTTGTCCTGCTCCTGCCCCTTGGCGCTCAGGATGATGATGCCGATCTTCTGGTCGGTGCGGCGGATGGTCTCGCAGAGCGAGAAGCCATTCATGCCCGGCAGCATCACGTCCAGGATGGCCGCGTCACAGCCCGGGCGCTGCTCCAGAAGAGGCAGGGCCGCTTCGGCGCTGTCCGCCTCCACAGCCTCCATCCCGGCCAGACGCAGGTTCAGCGCTATCATCTCACGAATGCTGGCCTCATCTTCCACTACCAGAACCTTGACCATTTATCGTTCCTCCGTTTCTATCCGGTTTGCCTTATGTGCAAGGCCCGGCATGTTACGAAAAATCATTTTTATTCAGTCCGCTCAGACTCACCCTGCCTGCCAATGGCTCTCCCCTTGGGAGCAACGGCGACGACCGCCGCCAGTGGCGGAAACAGGGAGGAGCTGTTGGGGCAGCGGCCAGCAGGATGCGAGCGAGAGCGAAGCAGATGCTGGGAGCCGCAACCCGACCTTGGCGCGAAGCGCCTGAGAGGGCTAATTCAGCCGGTACAGCGACCGGGAGAGCCGGTAATCCGGGTCCTCTATGGTCACATCCGGGCCGAGCTTTGCCTGCATCTGGCGGGACGCCACCACACCAAGGCGGGTCCATCCCACAGCGTTCTCGCTGGACGAAGCCAGCCGCAGGGTAAGCACCAGCTTGTTCTCGTCTACCGTCCGCAGCTCCACGGCGTCTTCCTCGTCCGTGCTGTCCGTCAGCATCAGGTTGCCCTCCCACTCGATGGGCAGGGCGATATAGCAGCCGGTCTCCTCATCCAACAGGCCGAAACTCTTTTCCGGCGCTGACGCCGTGTAGTCCATCCAGACGATAAAATCCATCCGTCGGCTCTGGCTCATGTTCAGCAGACCCGCTTCGTCGGGCTGGGTCGGTATCTCCACGGTGCCGTCGCCGTCCAGATCGCGGCTCACGAGGCTTGGGACATTGCGCAGCGAGGCATTGTACAGCTCCTCGCTGCTGATTTGAGAGGCCGGCACCATCTGCTGGCTCTCATCGTCGAACCGCAGCAGCACCGAGGCCAGATTATTGCCCGAGATGCCCGTCCAGCCGTCCAGCACCAGATAGTGCTTTCCGTCCGCGCCGAGGCCCGCCGCCACCGAGGCGCAGCCCGAGAACTTATCGCCCGACAGTGCCATAACGGCCACCTGCTGGAAACTTCCGTCCTTATCGACGGTCAGCAGCTCAATTTGGACGCCGCTGTCTTCCAGCGTGGACATCAGGATAAGGTCTTCGCTGCCGCCGCCGGTGATGTCCTCCACGAGGTACTGCTCATAGGCCTGCTCAAGGATAGCCGACACCTCACCGTTCTCATAGGAGTAAACGGCCAGATAGTGGTCATCCTGCGAAGCCGCATAGCCCACGACGAGCTGGGCTGTGCCGCCCGCCTGAAGCTGAGCCAGCCGGACATTGTCCACCGAATCGGCCAGGCCCTCTACGGTCTGGCTCACCTGCCAGGCACCCCCGCTGTTCTTGCGTAAGAAAGCAACGCATACATTGGAGGTGAGGGCCGTGGTGTAGAACACCGCTGCGTCCTGTTCGCCGTCGCCGTCGAAATCCTGCAGCACAAAGGGCGACAGCAGGTCGCCCTGCAGCGGATATTTCAGCTGGGCGCTCTCCCCCAGCCAGTCGTTCAGGGCGGTCTGCAATGCGCCGTAATCGCCCGCAAGGCGGGGCGCACGCAGCAGTTCCTCCACCTGCACCGTCTCTTCCGGCATGGGGATGCTGCACCCGGTCAGCAGCAGGCAGAACGCCACGCATAGCGCAGCCGCCCGCAGCCATCCTTTGATTTTCAACATGTTCCCTCCTGCTCGTGGAAATCTGCATACCATAACAGTATCAGTATATCACGCAAGGAGGGCTCTGCCAAGCGGCGAAAACAGAAAAAGCCCTCTCCCAGACGGGAAAGGGCTTTTTGATACTGATCTATTCAGTCAGAGTCGATCAGACGAGCTCCAGAACTGCCATCTCAGCAGCGTCGCCGCGGCGAGCGCCGATCTTGATGATGCGGGTGTAGCCGCCGTTGCGGTCAGCGTACTTGGGGCTGATCTCATCAAACAGCTTCTTTGCAACATCTTCCTTGGTGATGTAGGCGTAGACCTGACGCTTGGTGTGCAGGTCGCTGGCCTTACCCAGGGTGATCATCTTCTCGGCCATGGAACGAACGTCCTTAGCGCGAGTGACAGTGGTCTCAATCTTGCCATTCTCTAACAGGTAGGTAACCATAGCGCGCATCATAGCGTTGCGGCTGTCGCTGGTTCTACCGAGCTTTCTGGTACCGGGCATCCCGTTTCACTCCTTAATTATTTTTAGTTATCGTCATCCGTGTTCAGCTTGAAGCCCAGAGAATCCAGCTTTGCCATGACCTCTTCCAGAGACTTGCGGCCCAGATTGCGGACCTTCATCATCTCATCCTCGCTCTTACCGATGAGGTCACCTACCGTGTTGATGCCGGCACGCTTGAGGCAGTTGAAGGAGCGGACGCTCAGGTCCAGCTCTTCAATCGTCATCTCGAGTGCCTTCTCACGGCCCTGATCTTCGTTATCCACCATGATCTCGGTCTCGCCGGTCTCATCGCAGAGGTTCACGAACAGGTTCAGGTGCTCCGTCAGTACGCGGGCTGCCAGACTCAGGGCCTCCTGCGCATTGCAGGTGCCGTCAGTCCAAACTTCCATAATCAGCTTATCAAAGTCGGTGATCTGGCCTACACGGGTACGATCGACCGTGTAGTTGACCTTGAGGACGGGGGTATAGATGCTGTCCACGGGCAGGGTGCTGATGTCGCTCTTCTCGATCAGGGCCTGCTTGTTGCGCTCAGCGGGAACATAGCCGCGGCCCTTGTCAAAGGTCAGCTCCATGACCAGCTTGGCACCCTCACCCAGCGTGGCGATGTGCCACTCAGGGTTCAGGATTTCCAGATCATCGCCGCCCTTGATGGTGCCGGCAGTGACCTCGCAGGGGCCAACGGCCTCGACGCGGACGGTCTTGGGGGCTTCGCCGTAGATCTTGGCAGCGACACCCTTGAGGTTCAGGACGATCTCGGTGACATCCTCACGCACGCCCTCGATGGTAGTGAACTCGTGCACCACGCCGTCAATCTTGACGCTGGTGACAGCCACACCGGGCAGAGAGGACAGAAGCACACGACGCAAGCTGTTGCCCAAAGTCGTGCCAAAGCCGCGCTCAAGGGGCTCGACAACGAACTTACCGTAACGGCCATCCGGGGAAAGGGCAGCCGTTTCGATCTTGGGGCGTTCGATCTCCATCATAAAAACCCTCCTTGTTAAGCCAGCGCCCGAGAGCGCTGGTTCGGTTGGAAAAATCGTAGAAAACAGTTAAGAGGATTACTTGGAGTACAACTCGACGATGAGGTGCTCAGCGATGGGCACATCAATGTCCTCACGAACGGGCAGCTTGGTGACGGTGCCCTTCAGGGCGTTCTTGTCGCGCTCCAGCCAGGAAGGCAGCAGAACGACAGGAGCTTCCTCGCCCAGCAGCTTGCTGAACTTGACGGAAGAACGGCTGGACTCGATGACTTCGATCACATCGCCCGCCTTAACCTGATAAGAGGGGATGTTGACACGCTTGCCATTGACAGTGAAGTGATTGTGGGAAACCAGCTGGCGGGCGTCGCGGCGGGTCTTGGCAAAGCCCAGACGGTAGACGACGTTGTCGAGACGGCGCTCGACCAGAACCAGCAGGTTGACACCGGTCTGACCGGGCATGCGGGAGGCCTTCTCGTAGTAGGTATGGAACTGGTTCTCCAGAATGCCGTACACGAACTTGACCTTCTGCTTCTCGTTCAGCTGGGTGGCGTACTCGCTCTTCTTCTTTCTCATCTGGCCGCCGGGGTTACGATTGGTGGTCTTCTTGCCATAACCCATAACAGCAGGAGAAATGCCGAGAGCACGGCAGCGCTTAGCGATAGGTTGGGTATTCTTAGCCATATCTCATGTTCTCCTTTCAATCAAACGCGGCGGCGTTTGGGCGGGCGGCAGCCATTGTGCGGGATGGGGGTCACATCACGGATCATGGTGACCTCCAGACCGGTTGCCTGCAGGGCGCGGATGGCGCTCTCACGGCCGGAACCGGGGCCCTTAACGTAGACCTCAACGGTCTTCATGCCATGCTCGATGGCGGCCTTGGCAGCGACCTCAGCAGCGCTCTGCGCAGCGTAAGGAGTGCTCTTGCGGGAGCCACGGAAGTTCAGCGCACCAGTGCTGCACCAGGAAACGGTGTTGCCCTGGGTATCGGTGATGGTCACGATGGTGTTGTTAAAGGTGGATTGGATATGGACTGCACCGCGCTCAATATTCTTGCGCTCCTTGCGCTTACGGGTGCCTGTTGCTTTTTTGCCGGAAACTTTGGTAGCCATATTATCCCTCCTTGATTACTTCTTCTTGTTAGCAATGGTCTTCTTCGGACCCTTGCGTGTACGGGCATTGGTCTTGGAACGCTGGCCTCTAACCGGCAGACCCTTGCGGTGGCGGACACCGCGATAGCAGCCGATCTCGACGAGTCTCTTGATATCGAAAGCGGTCTCACGGCGAAGGTCACCCTCGACCTTGCAGTGATGATCTATATACTCACGAAGCTTAGAGACGTCATCCTCGGACAGGTCCTTGACTCTTATATCGGGATTAACTCCTGTTGCGGCGATAATATCGCTTGCGGTTTTGCGACCGATACCGTAGATGTAGGTCAGAGCGATCTCGACTCTTTTCTCTCTAGGCAGGTCAACACCTGAAATACGCGCCATTTGTCAGTTGCACCTCCATTGAATGGTTTGCGTCATTAGCCCTGACGCTGCTTGTGCTTGGGATTTTCACAGATAACCATTACTTTTCCCTTGCGCTTGATGATCTTACACTTTTCACACATTTTTTTGACAGAAGGTCTGACTTTCATTAGAATACCCTCCTTTTACTTGGAACGCCATGTTATGCGGCCCTTCGTCAGGTCGTATGGCGACATTTCGACCGTGACCTTATCTCCCGGAAGAATGCGGATGTAGTTCATCCTGAGCTTACCGGAGATATGAGCCAATATCTGGTGGCCGTTTTCCAGCTCGACTGTGAAAGTCGCGTTGGGCAGGGCCTCTACTACCGTACCTTCAATCTCGATCATATCCTGCTTTGACATATACTAACCTCCCTACAATGATGCAGTCTCATCCTCAAGCCTTCTGAGCGCGCGGCGCAGGCGGCTGTCAAACGCCATATCCTCCTGCGTCAGACGCATCGGCGTCGGCTCGACGTGCTTAGGATTCTTGATTTTGGGTCTGAGGAGCTTACGCTCCTTACCGTCGCAGACCTCGACGCCGCGCTGCGTGACAGCGGTGACTGCAAGCAGTCTGCCCTTGTCGCGTCCGGCCGTGGATCTTACGACGCAGCCTCGTTGAAAGCTCATCATCAATCCTCCGCTTAAAGCTGAGTCATTATCTTCGGTCCGTCAGCCGTAATGGCGACGGTGTGTTCGAAATGAGCTGAGAGTTTGCCGTCTTTGGTTCTGACAGTCCACCCGTCGGGTTGAGTACGGATAGCCGCAGAGCCCTGATTTATCATCGGTTCGATGGCAATAGTCATGCCGGGCAGCAGGCGAACGCCTCTTCCTGGCGTGCCGAAATTCGGTACGCTGGGATCCTCATGGAGATTTGCACCCACGCCGTGCCCCGTATATTCGCGAACGACGGAGAAGCCGCGCTCCTCGCAGTAGCTCGCAATAGCGAAGCCTATATCGCCGAGTCTGCCGCCTGCGACCGCCTTTTTGATGCCTTCATAGAGGCTCTCTCTGGTCACGTCGCACAGCCGCTTCGCCTCGGGGGAAATGTCCCCGCAGGCGAAAGTGGCAGCGTTATCGCCGGTATAGCCGTTTATCGAAGCGCCGAGGTCAATGCTGACTATATCGCCGCTTTTGATAACACGTCTGTGGCTGGGTATTCCGTGAATGATCTCATCGTTTATGGAAATGCATGCCGTAGCGGGGAACCCGTTGTAATTAAGGAACGTAGGCGTGGCCCCTGCTTTTAGAATATATTCGTGTGCGATCTTATCGATCTGAGCGGTAGTAACGCCCGGCTCGACAGCCTCGCCCGCCACTTTTAATGCTCCTGCAGATATTCTGCAAGCCTCTCTCATCAGCGAGAGCTCGTGACTTGTTTTGAGCACTATCATGCTTATCCTCCGTTTTTGCCGTTAGTTGCGGCAGGGCTTAATCAAGGAAGCCCTTATAGTGACGCATCATCATCTGGCTCTCGAGCTGCTTGACAGTTTCAAGAGCAACACCGACAAGGATTATTATCGACGTACCGCCGAGCGAAACGTTCATACCGTCAGCATAAACCGTTGTCTTTGTAAGGATCAGCGTTGTAAGCTGCGAGAACACGATCGGGAAGATAGCGACGACACTCAGAAGGAGAGCTCCGAGAAGTGTGATTCTCGAAATGATCCTTGCAATGTAGTCCGATGTGGGTCTGCCGGTACGAATACCGGGGATCATACCGCCGTTCTTGGCGATGTTCTGGGACATCTCAATAGGATTGTACTGGATGCTCGAATAGAAATAGGCGAAAGCGATTATCAATATGAAGTAGATAATGCCGTAAGCCCAGTGAGTCGAGGTGAACACCTTGAAGAAACCGGTCCAGAACTTGCTGTCTGCAAGCTTTGCAGACGGAATGAACATCTGGATGGTGGGCGGGATGGAAAGAATTGAACCCGCGAAGATGATGGGCATAACACCGGACATATTGACCTTTATCGGAATATGGGTGTTCTGGCCGCCGTACATCTTGCGGCCGACGACGCGCTTGGCGTACTGGACAGGAATGCGTCTTTCTGCATTGTCCATCCACACGATGAATGCGACCATCAGAATAAGGATGACGCAGACGAAGGGTGAAAGGAAGTAGTAGACGCCGCCTCTTGACCAGTAGCTGCCGGTGCCCGAGCCGCCGAAGAGCTGGGTGATCAGAGCGGGGATTCTCGAAACGATACCTGCGAAAAGGATTATCGAGATACCGTTGCCGATGCCCTTGTCGTTGATCTGCTCACCGAGCCACATGATAAGCGCGGTACCTGCCGTGAAGCAAAGGATGATGACGATGGCCTGGAAGACCATTGCAAAGCCTGTGTAGGCGCTGCCGTCAGCAGCCTTTGAAAGGTAACCGGCGCTTCTGATATAGAAGTAATATGCTACGCTCTGGATGATACCGAGAACGACAGTAACATATCTTGTGATGGAAGCGATCTGCCCGTCCTCTTCCTTCGCCATTCTCTCCAGGGGAGGAATAGCAACGCAGAGGAGCTGCATGATGATCGACGAGTTGATGTACGGGGTGATCGACAGAGCGAACAGAGTACCGTAGTTGAACGCGTCACCGGTCATCATTATCAGGTAGTTCAGGAAGGTGCTGCCCTCCTGAACAAGATTGCCGCCCTCAATGAGGATGTTTGTGAACGGAACCGGAATAGCGGAGCCGACTCTGAAGATAAGAACAATCAGAGCGGTGAAGAGAATCTTCTTTCTGAGCTCCGGGATCTTCCATGCGTTGGCAAAAGTCTTGAACATTTTCAGATTACCTCTGCCTTTCCGCCCGCAGCCTCAATCTTAGCCTTGGCGGAAGCAGAAAAAGCATTAGCCTGAACTGTTAGCTTCTTCGTAAGTTCGCCCTGTCCTAAGACTTTGACGCCGTCGAGGGTCTTCTTGACAAGACCGGACTCGACGAGGGCTTCTATAGTTACGGTAGCGCCGTCCTCGAACTTGTCGTTGATAGCTGCTACGTTAACAGTTGCGATCTCTTTCGCAAAAATGTTGACAAAACCTCTTTTGGGGATTCTTCTCTGAAGGGGCATCTGGCCGCCTTCGAAACCGATGTGCGCGTTGCTTCCGCTTCTTGCCTTCTGGCCCTTGTGGCCTTTACCGGCGGTCTTACCCTGACCTGAAGCAGCGCCTCTGCCTATACGCTTACGCTCTTTGACAGAACCGGGTGCAGGTGAAAGCTCATGCAATTTCATCATTCAGCACCTCCTTGCTCGACTTCACTTGTCTCGACAAGGTGGGCAAGCTTTCTGATCTTGCCGCGGGTGGCAGCGTTGTCAGGCTGAACTGACTCGTCGCCGATCTTGTGGAGACCGAGTGCATAGGCGGTGGCAATCTGAGGTTTAGTACTTCCGATAAGGCTCTTGACGAGCTTTACGTTAATATCTGCCATTGTTGTCCACCCTCCTTAACCTAAAATTTCTTTTTCCGACTTGCCTCTTATAGCCGCAACTTCATCGACGTTGCGAAGCTGTGCAAGACCGTCAAGTGTTGCTCTGACGACGTTACAGGGGTTGTTGGATCTGAGAGCCTTAGCACGGATATCCTTGATGCCGACAGTCTCAACGACTGCACGGACAGGACCGCCGGCGATAACGCCGGTACCGGGTGCTGCGGGCTTGAGCAGGACGACGCCTGCGCCGAACTTACCTATAACCTCGTGGGGAATGGTTGTTCCCTTAAGTGAAACCTTCATCAGGTTCTTCTTCGCATCTTCGATACCCTTGCGGATGGCGTCCGGAACTTCGCCGGACTTGCCGAGACCGAAGCCGACGATTCCGTTGCCGTCACCGACGACTACGAGAGCGGCGAACTTGAATATACGGCCGCCCTTAACGGTTTTCGATACGCGGTTGATAGTGACAACTCTTTCAGTGAGTTCATATGCCGATGCATCAATCTTAGCCAAAAGTATCCTCCCTTTCCTTAGAAGTTGAGGCCGCCCTCACGGGCGCCTTCGGCCAGTTCCTGAACACGGCCGTGATAAACGTAGCCGCCGCGGTCGAAAACAACATCGGTTATTCCCTTTTCGGCTGCTCTCTTTGCCAGTGTGATGCCCACCTTGCGGGCTGCGGATTTATTTCCGCCGTAATCCTCAAAATCCTTCTCAACAGTAGAGGCTGAAACAAGGGTCTTGCCTGAAACATCGTCTATGATCTGAGCATAGATGTGCTGCAGGGAGCGGAATACATTAAGGCGGGGGCATTCTGCAGTTCCGGAGATCTTAGCACGCACTCTGGTGTGGCGCTTCTGTCTTGCTTTCTTGCTGTCCGGTCTGTTAACCATAACTTTTCACTCCTTAACCTAAACTTACTTACCGCCCTTGCCGGCCTTGCCTTCCTTGCGGCGGATATGCTCATCAACATACTTGATGCCCTTGCCCTTGTACGGCTCGGGAGGACGCTTCTCGCGGACCTCCGCGGCGAACTGACCGACCTTCTGCTTGTCGCAGCCGTGAATGACGATCTTGTTCTGCGCGGGGACCTCGATGGTGATACCGTCGATCTCGGCCACTCTGACCTGATGCGAGAAACCGATATTGAGAACAAGCTCCTTGCCCTCTTTAGCGGCACGGTAACCTACGCCGTTGATTTCAAGCTCCTTCTTGTAGCCCTCGCTGACGCCGGTCACCATGTTGGCGACGAGTGTGCGGGTAAGACCGTGAAGGGACTTGTTGAGCTTGGTGTCGTCGGGGCGCTTGACGTGAACGGTCGCGCCTTCGACTTCGACAGCCATATTGCTGTGCACGGTTCTGGTAAGCTCGCCTTTGGCACCCTTAACGGTGACAGTGCTGCCGTCCACCTGCACAGTAACCCCTGCGGGGATTGCGATGGGTTTGTTTCCTATGCGTGACATTTACAGCACCTCCTTACCAGATAAATGCAAGGACTTCGCCGCCGACATTGGCTTTGCGTGCATCCTTGTCCGTCATAATGCCCTTGCTTGTTGAGAGGATAGCGATGCCGAGACCCTTCATGACTCTGGGCATATCCTCGCAGTTGGTATATATACGCAGACCGGGCTTTGAAACTCTGCGCAGACCGGTTATAACCTGTGACTTGTTGGGGCCGTACTTGAGAGCGATCTCGATGACGCCCTGCTTGCCGTCGTCCTCAACCTTGAATCCCTTGATGTAACCCTCATCAAGAAGAATTTGAGCAATCGCCTTCTTCATATTGGATGCGGGAATCTTCACCGTATCATGCTTTGCGGAATTCGCATTGCGGATTCTTGTGAGCATATCGGCGATGGAATCAGTAATTTGCATACTGTTGAACCTCCTTTTGCAATTGCTCTTTTACCAGCTGGCCTTCTTGACGCCGGGGATCTGACCGGCATGAGCCAGCTCTCTGAAGCAGATGCGGCATACTCCGTATTTGCGAAGATAGGCGTGCGGTCTGCCGCAGATCTTACATCTGTTGTAAGCCCTTGAAGAATACTTAGCGGGTCTAGCCTGCTTAACCTTCATGGATGTTTTGGCCACCGTAATTCCTCCTTATTTTGCGAACGGAGCGCCCATGAGAGTGAGCAGCTCGCGTGCCTCTTCATCAGTATTAGCTGTCGTGACAAAGCAAATATCCATGCCTCTGACCTTGTCAATCTTGTCGTACTCGATCTCGGGGAATATCAGCTGTTCCTTGATACCCAGAGAATAGTTGCCTCTGCCGTCGAAAGAGTTCGGGTTGATACCTCTGAAGTCTCTGACGCGGGGAAGAGCGAGATTGAAGAACCTGTCAAGGAACTCATACATTCTGTCTCCCCTGAGAGTAACCTTGGCACCGATAACCATGCCTTCACGGAGCTTGAAGTTAGCGATCGACTTCTTCGCTCTGCACATCACGGGTCTCTGACCGGTGATCTGCATGAGGTCGGAGACGACGGAATCAAGAACCTTGGAGTTCTCTCTTGCCTCGCCGCAAGCGATGTTGACCACAATCTTGTCAAGCTTCGGGATCTGCATGACGCTCTTATACTCGAACTTCTTCATAAGAGCAGGTGCAACTTCGTTTATATAGGTCTCTTTTAACCTTGCTGCCATTGTCATGCTCCTCCCTTATTCGAATTCTGCAAGGCAGTCGCTCTTCTTGCATGTGCGGACTTTCTTGCCTTTTGCGTTGATCTTGCTGCCGGTTCTGGTGGGTCTGCCGCACTTGGGGCAAACGAGCTGAACCTTATCTGCATAAAGGGCGCTTTCAGCCTTGATGAGACCGCCGGCCTCACCCATCTTGCGGGGCTTAACGTGCTTCGTGACGATATTCACGCCCTCGACAATAACCTTACCCT
>OHFI01000800.1_pt1 | contig 11307 bp, 7 predicted proteins | sample 1567431 | NCBI WGS metagenome assembly OHFI01 (sample SAMEA3879569, study PRJEB24766) | human gut metagenome | biome: human-associated habitat; feature: feces | place: USA | collected 1985/1987 | reverse complement strand
TCACGGTCGATGGTGCGTTTTGCGTCACGCTGAGCCATGGCGTCACGCTTGTCGTGCTGTTTTTTACCTTTGCAAAGACCGACCTGAACTTTCACTCTGCTGCCCTTGAAATAGACGGATATGGGGATAAGCGTCAAACCGTCCTGCTTTACCTGTCCGAGCAGCTTCATTATTTCACGCTTGTGCATAAGCAGTTTTCTGGTTCTCAGCGGATCCTTGTTGAATATGTTGCCCTTTTCGTAAGGCGAGATGTGCATCTGCTTGATAAATAATTCGCCGTTGTCGATAGAAATCCAGCTGTCCTTCAGATTAAGTCCTCCGTCACGGATAGATTTCACCTCGGTGCCGGTCAGCTCTATTCCTGCCTCGTAGCTTTCAAGGATGAAATAATCATGCCTTGCCTTTCTGTTGTCTGCAATCGTTTTAAGTGCCGTTTTCTCCATTGTGACCTCTCTTTTCTTATATATAAAGGTATGATCGGCAGTGCAAAATGCCGATATTCGTTTTCTTAAATAAGGTACAAAAACTATTTTACTATAAAACCGGTATTTTTGCAAGCGAATTTACATTCACATTGTAAAAAATTCCTGCATTTTGCAATAACACGAATGAAATCTTGCGGAAATGCACATTTAAATGCGTAGTTTTGAGTTTTTTAAACTTTTTTATGAAAATTTTAAAAAAACTATTGCAAATTTTGCGTATATGTGGTATACTTTTTCTTGCAGTTTAAAAGCAATAACGGCTTTAGTCACAGAGAATGCAGTAAAGCTTACCGATGAAGTCGGTTTTCTCACAAATTATTATATGAAACGCAGAAAAACCGTGTTTATCCGTAAAACCAATGTATATCACACTTGAGCCGAAAATATCAGGAGGATTTAACAATGGCGTTAAAAAATCAGTATCTTATCGACCTGCTCGAAACAGTCAAGAAAAGAAATGCAGGCGAGCCCGAATTCATTCAGGCAGTAACAGAAGTTTTCGAGAGCCTTCAGCCCGTAGTTGAAAAAAGACAGGATCTCGTTGACGCAGGCGTATTTGAGAGAATCGTTGAGCCTGAAAGACAGATCATGTTCCGTGTACCCTGGGTAGACGACAACGGCAAGACTCAGGTAAACAGAGGTTTCAGAATTCAGTTCAACTCGGCAATCGGACCTTACAAGGGCGGTATCAGACTTCACCCCTCCGTTTATATCGGTATTATCAAGTTCCTCGGCTTTGAGCAGGTATTCAAGAACAGCCTTACAACCCTCCCTATGGGTGGCGGCAAGGGCGGCTCCGACTTCGATCCTAAGGGTAAGAGCGACGGAGAGGTTATGCGTTTCTGCCAGAGCTTCATGACAGAGCTTTGCAAGCACATCGGTGCTGATACAGACGTTCCTGCCGGAGATATCGGTGTAGGCGGACGTGAGATCGGATTCCTCTACGGACAGTATAAGAGAATCCGTAACCTCTATGAAGGAGTTCTTACAGGTAAGGGACTTACATACGGCGGTTCTCTTGCAAGAACAGAAGCTACAGGATATGGTCTTCTCTATTTTACAGAGGAGATGCTTAAGTGCAATGGCAAGGATATTGCAGGCAAGACAATTGCAATCTCAGGTTCAGGTAATGTTGCTATTTATGCTATTGAGAAGGCACAGCAGCTTGGCGCTAAGCCTGTAACATGCTCAGATTCAACAGGCTGGGTATATGATCCGGAAGGAATCGATGTTGCACTTCTTAAGGAAGTTAAGGAAGTTAAGAGAGCACGTCTTACAGAGTATGCAGCTAAGAGACCGTCAGCACAGTATCATGACAAGGCTACAGAGGGAACCAATCAGTGGGAAGTTAAGGTTGACATTGCTCTTCCTTGCGCAACACAGAACGAACTTAACCTTGATGACGCTAAGAAGCTTGTTGCTAACGGCGTATTTGCTGTAGCAGAAGGTGCTAACATGCCTACTACTCTTGAAGCAACAGAGTATTTCCAGAAGAACGGAGTTCTTTTCTGCCCTGGCAAGGCATCCAATGCCGGCGGTGTTGCTACATCCGCACTTGAGATGAGCCAGAACTCAGAGAGACTCAGCTGGACATTTGAGGAAGTTGATGCTAAACTTAAGAATATCATGGTTAACATCTTCCACAATCTTGACGATGCTTCCAAGAAGTATGGTCTTGAGGGCAACTATGTTGCAGGTGCTAACATTGCAGGTTTCCTTAAGGTTGCAGAGGCAATGAAGGCTCAGGGTATTGTATAAGATATCCATTAGGCGTATATAACGATTTTAGGACAGGAAGTGCATGATTGCACTTCCTGTTTTTGCATATAAAGGATTATTATGTTTGATATTAAAGATGGCAAATTAAAAATATCCGTAAGAACACTTGTTGAGTTTATCTGTAAGTCCGGGAATATAGATAACCGTTTTAAAGGCGTGACGGACAAGAGCGCCATGGACGCGGGAAGCAAGGCGCACAGGCGTATACAGAAATCGATGGGGCCTGATTACCGCGCGGAGGTACCGTTTAAATTTACCGTGCCCGGAGAAAATTATGATATTGAGATTGAAGGCAGGGCGGACGGAATATTTGAAAATGACGGATATGTCACGATTGACGAGATAAAAGGAACATACAGAGATATCAGATATATTACAGAACCGGTATATGTGCATGAAGCCCAGGCTATGTGCTATGCTTATTTCTATTCTGCGCGGGAAAACGTTGATGACATGAAAATACGGCTTACTTATGTGAGCCTTGATACGGCAGATGTGAAATATTTTGAAGAAATTATGAGTGCAGCCCGGCTTAAAGAATGGTTCGATGGGATAATAACGGAATTGAGACGCTGGGGAGATTATCTGTATACCCATCATAATGAACGTGATAAATCGATTGAAGGACTTAAGTTTCCTTTTGATTACAGGCCGGGGCAGCGCGAGCTTGCTGTTAATGTATACCGGGCAGTAAGCCGTGGAGTTAATCTCTTTATACAGGCACCTACGGGGGTAGGCAAGACGATATCAACGGTATTCCCAGCGGTTATGTCAATCGGAAAGGGCATAAGTGATAAGATTTTTTATCTTACAGCCAAGACAATTACAAGGACGGCGGCGCAGGATGCGTTCGCAGTTCTGAGAAATGAAGGACTGGATTTTAAAACAGTCACGATAACGGCCAAGGATAAGGTATGTTTTCTTGAATCGGAGACGGGACCTGAATGTAATCCTGCAGCCTGCCCGTATGCCAAAGGACATAATGACCGCGTGAATGAAGCGGTGTATGATATAATAACCCATGAAAATGTAATCGACAGAGTGAAAGTGGAGGAGTATGCACATAAGCACAATGTCTGTCCGTTTGAATTCAGCCTTGATATAAGTTATTGGATGGATGGCGTGATATGCGATTATAATTATGCGTTTGATCCGCATGTATATCTGAAACGTTTTTTCTCGGATACGGAGAAAGGAGATTATGTGTTTCTTGTGGATGAGGCGCACAATCTGGTTGACCGCGCAAGGCAGATGTACAGTGCCTCGGTTTACAAAGAGGATTTTCTCTCAATAAAGAAACTTGCCGGAAATTACAGCCGGAAACTTTCAAGAGCACTGGACAGGTGCAACAGAAATCTGCTCGAATATAAAAGAGTGTGCGATACGGAGTATATGACACTTGATGACGACGGCGATTTTGCTGTGAATATGCAGAGACTAGGCGAAGAACTGACGTCTTTTATGGAGAAAAATGCGGATTTTGAGTATATGAAGGAACTTTCGGAATTTTTCTTTGTTGTAAATCATTATAACAGTATACGGGATGAACTGGATGAGAACTATATAATATATACTGAACATACAGAGAGGGGATTTATGCTCAGATTATTCTGCGTTAATCCGGCCGGATGCCTTGGCAGACGGATTGCGATGGGACGGTCTGCGGTATTTTTCTCTGCAACGCTCCTTCCGGTCAATTATTACAAAGAACTGCTTGGCGGAAGCAGGGAAGAATATGCGGTATATGCACGTTCACCGTTTGATACTGAGAAGAGGCTGCTTGCGATAGGAAGTGATGTTACAAGCCGGTATACAAGGCGCAACGAGGCGGAATATATCAGAATCCGTAAATATATTCTTTCTGTGATACATGCAAAAAAAGGCAATTACCTTGTTTTCTTTCCTTCGTACAAGTATATGCAGGATGTGGCAGAGCTGTTCGATGAGATAACCGACAATGTAGATATCATGATGCAGCATCAGAATATGAATGAGGAAGATAAGGAGGAATTTCTCGGGAGATTTGAAGCAAATGAGAATAAGGACAAGTCGTTGCTGGGATTTGGTGTAATGGGAGGAGTGTTTTCTGAGGGGATTGACTTGAAAAATGACTGCCTTATAGGTACGATAATTGTTGGAACGGGACTCCCGTCCATCAATACCGAGGGCGAATTGCTGAGGCGTTACTATGATGAGAAAGAAAACTGCGGATATGAATATGCATACATGTATCCGGGAATGAACAAAGTTCTGCAGGCTGCCGGCCGTGTTATCAGGACGGTTGATGACAGAGGAATCATAATTCTGCTGGATGACAGATTCCTTAAGAGACAGTATCTGAATATTTTTCCGGAGGAATGGCGGGATTACAGGGTTACCGACTGTAATAAAGTCGAACAAGAAATACTGGATTTCTGGCTCGATTAGGTGTATAATATTACGGAACATATTGTGCGGTGTATATCGCACGACTGAAGGAGTTAATAATGATACAAGAAATAGTTTCTTTACAGATGCCGGTTGAAGAGAGACTTGTAGTCAGAAAGAACAGGCTTGAACCGGAACATACAGATAAGAATACTAAGAGAATTTCCATAGTAACCGGAACACACGGAGATGAGCTTAACGGTCAGTATGTGTGTTATAAACTTATAGAGACAATTAATGAACATCCGGAATATCTTAACGGAATAGTTGATGTATATCCGTCAATTAATCCGCTTGGCATAGATACGGGATGCCGCGGTATTCCCATGAATGACCTTGATATGAACAGGGTATTTCCGGGAACGGATTCAGGGGCAATGGCGGAGCATATAGCATATAAGCTTACGCAGGATATAATAGGAAGTGATATGTGCGTAGATGTGCATTCGTCCAATATTTTTATCAAGGAAGTGCCGCAGGTAAGGTTAAGTCCGGAGAATTATGACAAGCTTCTGCCGTATGCCAGACTTATGAATTCTGACATCATATGGGCATTATCATCATCGGTATATCTTGAATCATCACTTGCGAATTGCCTTAATATGTTTGGCGTGCCGTCGCTTGTGGTGGAGATGGGTGCAGGTTCGAGAATTACGAGAGAATATGCCAGACAGACACTGGATGGAATTTTCAGGCTTATGAAAGAACTTGGGATATGGTCAGGTCCTGTTGATGAAGTGAAGAATCCGATCATAGCTAATCCCGGTGAGGTATCAGCCATACATGCATGCCGTTCGGGCCTTTTTATACTTGAAGATGCCCAGATCGGAGTCAATATAACCAAAGGCTTTAAGATAGGCAAGATAGTAAGTCCGCTGACGGGAGAAGTACTTGAAAATATTATTGCACAGGATGACGGTTTTCTGCTTACTTTAAGGGAACATCCGGTAGTATATAAGGGAGCAATCATGGCTCGTATATGTAAGAACCATACGTCCGGCGAGGATAACGGTAAAGGCGGTGCATCCTATGTATAAAGAAGAGTTGTATACACTTGAAGGAATTTACAGAGATACATTTAAAATTAACGGATATCGCTTCGGCCACGGCGATAATTCGGCATGTATTGTAGGATCGTTAAGAGGTAATGAGTACCAGCAGACATACATATGTTCACAGCTTATAAAGGAACTGCGTAAGCTTGAAGAACATGGTCAGATTGCCGGGAATAAGTCAATACTTGTCATACCGTGCCTGAACCAGTATGCGATGAATATAGACAGACGGTTCTGGCCGCTTGACGATTCGGATATTAACAGAAAGTTTCCGGGACATATAGCCGGAGACACAACGCAGCAGATTGCGGCCAATATAATGAATATCATCAAGGGGTACAGCTATGGAATACAGCTTACCAGCTTCTATATGCCCGGTAAATTTGTTCCGCATGTCCGTATGATGGAGACAGGATTCCAGAATCCGAGCCTTGCGAATCTGTTCGGGCTGCCATTTGTAGTAATAAGAAAGCCTAAACCGATGGATACAACAACGCTTAATTATAACTGGCAGATGAGCGGCACAAGTGCTTTTTCGATTTATACTAACTGCAGCGATTACATTGATGATGTGTCAGCCAAGCAGGCAGTAGCTTCCATATTAAGATTTCTCACCAGAATGGGTATTATTAAATATAATAATCACAGCGGTTTTATAGCCGAGGTCATCAATGAAGATAATATGACACCTATTTTATCCGGCGCAGCCGGATTCTATAAGAGGTTATGTGACCCGGGCCAGACGGTATACCGCGGCGATGTAATTGGAGAAATAATAGACACGAGCAGCGGAGATGTTATCAAACAGGTAATTTCGCCGACTGAAGGCATGATATTTTTTGCTTATGCCGCACCGACAGTTATGGAAGATGCGGTTGTTTATAAGGTAATAAGAAGATTACATGAATAAATATAATTACACAACCAACAAAAAGGAGAATCCCATGAGCAACGTAAAGAGAGTTTATTCTGAGAAAAAACCTGAATTCGCCGTAAAGGCAAAGGAACTTAGCGAGGAGATAAGCAGTTATCTGAATATAGATACTGTGACCAATGTGCGTGTTCTTATAAGATATGATATTGAAGGAATAACCGAAGATACATATCGCAAGGCACTTGTAACAGTATTTTCAGAACCGCCGGTAGATATTGTGTACGAAGAAGATTTTGAACACAGACCTGGCGAGCACGTATTTGCGGTAGAGTTTCTTCCGGGACAGTTTGACCAGAGAGCTGACAGTGCCGTTCAGTGCGTTAAGCTTCTCCGTGAGGATGAAGATGTAGAGATCAAGACAGCTACCGTATATGCGGTTGAAGGCAGTCTTACTGACAGCCAGCTTGAGAGCATTAAGAATTTCTGCATTAACCCGGTTGATTCAAGAGAAGCGAAGATGGATAAGCCGGAAACTCTTGTCACGATATTCCCGGATCCGGCAGATGTTAAGATTTTTGACGGATTTAAGGATATGCCGGAGACCGAACTTAAGGAGTTGTATTCATCCCTCGGTCTTGCCATGACATTTAAGGATTTTCTTCATATACAGAAATATTATCATGACGAGGAACACAGGGACCCGTCGATGACGGAGATAAGAGTTCTTGATACGTATTGGTCGGATCACTGCCGTCATACAACTTTCTCAACTGAACTTAAGAATATCAGGTTCGGCGAGGGATATTACAGAAAACCTATCGAGGATTCATTTGATAAATATAAGGAAACATTCGGTGAACTCTATGCCGGCCGTGATGATAAGTTTGTATGTCTTATGGACATCGCACTTATGGCAATGAAGAAGCTTAAGAAAGACGGAAAGCTTCAGGATATGGAAGTTTCCGATGAAATCAATGCATGCAGTATTGTTGTTCCGGTAACGATTGACGGTGTAACCGAGGAATGGCTTGTGAATTTCAAGAACGAGACACATAACCATCCTACGGAGATAGAGCCGTTCGGTGGTGCTGCCACATGTCTTGGCGGTGCCATAAGAGATCCGCTTTCGGGACGTACTTATGTATATCAGGCAATGCGTGTCACAGGTGCGGCAGATCCTACGGTTTCACTTGATAAGACGATGGCCGGAAAGCTCCCTCAGAAGAAAATAGTACGCGAAGCAGCTCACGGTTACAGTTCATACGGTAACCAGATAGGACTTGCAACAGGTTATGTTAAAGAAATATATCATCCTAATTATGCAGCCAAGAGAATGGAAATCGGTGCTGTTATGGGCGCTGCTCCGAGAAGCGCTGTTATAAGGGAAACATCAGATCCCGGAGATATCATCATTCTCCTCGGCGGAAGAACCGGACGCGATGGCTGCGGCGGAGCTACGGGTTCATCCAAAGCACATACGGAGAAATCAATAGATACATGTGGTGCAGAAGTCCAGAAAGGTAATGCGCCTACAGAACGTAAGATTCAGAGATTATTCAGAAGACCTGAGGTCAGCAGTCTTATCAAGAAATGTAATGACTTTGGTGCCGGCGGTGTATCCGTAGCAATCGGAGAACTTGCAGACGGTCTCAGAGTATCACTTGATAAAGTTCCTAAGAAATATGCGGGACTTGACGGTACAGAACTTGCTATTTCCGAGTCACAGGAGAGAATGGCTGTTGTCGTAGACCCTAAGGATGTGAAGGCTTTCCTTGAGTATGCGAACGAGGAAAACCTCGAAGCTGTTGAGGTTGCTGTAGTCACAGAAGAAAAGAGACTTATCCTTGAATGGAGAGGCAAAGAAATCGTTAATATAAGCAGGGCATTCCTTGATACCAACGGAGCTCATCAGGAGACGGATGTTGTTGTCAACATTCCGGAAGAGAAAGATAATCTCTTTAAAGCACCGGAAGTTAAAGATGTCAAGGCTGAATGGCTTGAGACGCTTTCAGATCTTAATGTATGTTCACAGAAGGGTCTTGTAGAGATGTTTGACGGTTCAATCGGAGCCGGATCGGTATTCATGCCATATGGCGGTAAATATCAGCTTACCGAAGTCCAGACCATGGTTGCCAAACTTCCTGTCCTTAAGGGCAAGACTGATTTCGTGACGATGATGAGCTATGGTTTTGATCCGTACCTTTCATCATGGAGCGCATACCACGGCGCAATCTATGCTGTTGTTGAGTCCATGGCTAAGATTGTCTGCGCGGGCGGTGACTTTAAGAAAATAAGATTTACTTTCCAGGAATATTTCAGAAGAATGACAGAGGATCCTGCAAGATGGGGCGAGCCTATGAAAGCTCTTCTCGGTGCATTTGATGCACAGATGGGATTCGGTCTTCCGTCAATCGGCGGCAAGGACAGTATGTCAGGTACATTTAATGATCTTGATGTTCCTAATACACTTGTTTCATTTGCTGTTGATACCGGAAGCTATAATGATATAATTACACCTGAATTCAAGAAAGCAGGCAATAAAATAGTTCTCTTTGAGATAGAGAGAGATGAATATGACCTTCCTGTATATTCACAGGTTATGGCACTTTACAATGCGGTTGCCAAAGCTATTGCAGACAAGGCTGTTGTCAGTGCATATACCCTTAATGCAAAGGGTATCGCGGAAGCAGTCAGCAAGATGGCATTCGGTAACAAGCTTGGAGTCAGGATTAACGCAGATTATGACAGCAGTGAGTTCTTTGCACCTAAATACGGATGTATTATTGCCGAGGCTGATCCGGAACTCCTTGATAAGATCGGCTGCAAATACACTGTGATCGGTGAAGTTACCGATGACGGAACATTCACATACGGTGATGCGGTAATAAGTGTCGAAGAGGCATTGAATACATGGAAGAAACCTCTTGAAAAGGTATTCCCGACAGTTGCCGTTAAGGGCGGACAGAAGCTTGAAACGCCTGTTTACAATGCAGACAGCATCTATGTATGCAAGAATAAGGTAGCAAAGCCTACGGTATTCATTCCGGTATTCCCGGGAACCAACTGCGAGTATGACAGCACCAAGGCATTTGAAAATGCCGGAGCCAACGTAGTTACCAAGGTATTTAAGAACCTTACGGCAGCGGATATAAGGGATTCGGTTGACGAATTTGAAAAAGCAATCAATCAGGCACAGATTATTATGTTCCCTGGCGGATTCTCAGCAGGTGATGAACCTGACGGTTCAGCCAAGTTCTTTGCAACGGCATTCCGTAATGCCAAGATCAAAGAAGCTGTAGATAAGCTCCTTAACGAACGTGACGGACTTGCACTCGGTATCTGTAACGGATTCCAGGCACTCATCAAACTCGGTCTGGTGCCTTACGGCAGGATTACAGAACAGAAGGCGGATTCACCGACACTTACAATGAACACAATCGGTCGTCATATATCCAAGATGGTATACACCAAAGTTGTATCGAATAAATCACCATGGCTTGCAGGCGCCAAACTTGGCGGTGTATATGTAACACCGGCTTCACATGGCGAGGGAAGATTTGTTGCTGACAAAGAATGGCTTGACAGACTTTTTGCAGAAGGAATGGTAGCAACACAGTACGTTGACATTGACGGTAATCCTACAATGGATGAAGAGTGGAATGTTAACGGTTCATACAGAGCTATTGAAGGTATTACAAGTCCTGATGGCCGTGTATTCGGTAAGATGGCGCACGTTGAACGTAAGGGAGATGCTGTTGCGGTCAATATCTTCGGTGAGCAGGATTTGAAAGTATTTGAGTCAGGCGTTAAATATTTCAAATAGAAGAAAGGCAGATTAAATGGCAGCTAACGAAGAGAAAAATAAAGGCGGAACGCTTTATTCCGGTAAATATCTTGAGGAGCAGGAAATGTCTCCGAAGGAACTTAAGAAGCATAGGAAAGAAGAGAAAAAGGAAGCAAAGCGCGTTAAGGAGGCCAATAAAACGACTTTTCAGGTTGCAATGGAATATGTAAGGGTAATCCTTATAGGTGCACTGGTGGCATTTCTTTTATGCAAATTCGTAATTGTAAATGCCGAGGTGCCGTCGGGTTCCATGATTCCTACAATTAACATAAAGGACAGAATGATAGGTCTCAGAATGACATATTATTTTACCGATCCTAAGCGTGGTGACGTGGCAATATTCAAATGCCCTGCGGAGGGACCCGATTACGGCAAGCTGTATGTTAAGCGTGTAATAGGACTTCCGGGTGAGACTGTAACCATCAAAGCCGGTCAGGTAATAATTACGACAGCCGATGGAGAGACAATCTATCTGGATGAGTCATATCTTAACGAGACACCGAGGGAAGACCTTACGGTCAATAACCAGACATACATACTTGGCGATGACGAGTATTTCATGATGGGTGATAACCGTAATAATTCAACGGATTCCAGATTCTGGGGAAATGTTAAGAGAGACCGGTTCGTGGCCAAAGTTCTTTTCAAGTATTGGAAAGGATTTGAGATAATTAAATAGAATGACAAAGGGAACGGTTTGATGCCGTTCCCTTATTATTTATCTTACATCAGCTTCAAAAAACAGTGCAATTGTTCCCGGACCGGAATGTGAACCGATTGTCGGGCATATAGTATTAATTATTATATTATTGATATTCAGGCGCTCCCTGATGAGTGAAGCGA
>OHFI01000787.1_pt1 | contig 11456 bp, 18 predicted proteins | sample 1567431 | NCBI WGS metagenome assembly OHFI01 (sample SAMEA3879569, study PRJEB24766) | human gut metagenome | biome: human-associated habitat; feature: feces | place: USA | collected 1985/1987 | reverse complement strand
TGATTCAGAGAGTTCTTTCCAATCACCAATGACTTCAAATGAACAAATCGACTCAAATCCAAAGAAGTGAAATTGACTTCATTACAACAATCATCACCAATCATCAACTTGCTTATTCCAACTGGAGCATTCAACACACTTGTCATGCTATTCGCTTCAAATGCCCAGTTAATCATAGTTGCTTCATTCATATCAACTTCATTCACTTCAACAAGACTGTTTTCACCCACTTCAATCAACTTCAATTCACTAACACCACATGTTGTCACATTCTTCACATGATTCAGAGAGTTCTTTCCAATCACCAATGACTTCAAATGAACAAATCGACTCAGATCCAAAGAAGTGAAATTGACTTCATTACAACAATTGTCAGCAATCATCAACTTACTGATCACAGAAGGAGCATTCACAACACTCATCATATCATTCGCTTCATAAACCCATTCAATATCAACACTATTACTCATTTCAATCTCTCCTGCATTCATCAGACTTCTCTCTCCCACAATCAATGATTCCAGATGAATCAGACCTTCTGTCAACACACTCCTCACATGATTCAGACAATTCGAACCAATACGAATCGATCTCAGATTCACAAATCGACTCAGATCCAGACAAGTGAAGTTGACTTCATTACAACAATTGTCAGCAATCACCAAATCACTCACCACATAAGGAATCAGATCAACAATCACACTATCTCGAATCACATAACTCCATCTCACAACACTTCCAACATCAATCTCAAACTCTCTCACATTCACAAGAGATCCACTTCCAATCTCCAATGATTCCAGATTCAACAATCCTCTTGCCATCACCTTTCTCACATTCATCAAAGCATTCGATCCAATCAATATCCTTCTTACATTCACAAATCGACTCAGATTCAACACTTCTTCTTCTTCACTCAACAATTCATTACAACTATCATCTCCTATCACCAACTTGCTCACAGCTATCGACATTTCATTCAATTCACTCATACTCCTCACAATCACCTTTCGAGATACAACAGAAGAGTAATCAATTGAGAATGACATTGCATTCAACAGACTATTCTCTTCAACATTGAATGCTTCCAATTCACCTAATCCTCGAGCTTCAACATGATTCACAGATTCAAGACAGTTCCATCCAATTGACACATTCCGAATACTCCTCCAATTACTCACATTCAATACACTCACACTCTCATCATTCCAAGTGTTATCATCAAATGATAGAATCTTCACATCACTTGGAATATCACTCATCTTATTCTCATTTCTCACTTTGAATATCTGATTTGGAAGAATAGGATCCACAACAATACTCACATTTGAACCAGGATTCTCATTCACATGACTTCGAATCGATTCAGCAATCTCATTATCTGAATCATCTCCAATCGTGATACTCTTCAGATTCAATAGTGTATTGTTGCTCAGTTGAACAATCGACTTCCCTCCATCTCCAATTCCACTCAGGAACAACTCTTCTACTTCATTCAATGTGTTATTACTCAATACAATCTCTCGAACATTTGGAAGCATTCTCAATGTCATTGAAGTCGCTACAGGGAATGAATTCGATCCAATCACCATCTCCTCCAATCCTATCAAATCTGATTCATCATTCTCATCATTCATTCTCACTTTCTACTCTCAATGCTTTCACTCCACTGAACATCATTCCTTCATCATCCTCACTCAATCGACGTCCATTCATCCTATTCTCTCCTATACTCACTTCAATCAGTTTTCTACATTCTACACATCAATTCCAATCCATTCAATTCACCTGACAATTCAAACCGATTGAAATGACGAAATGATCCACTTCCAATATCAATTCGCTTCATATCATTCAGTTTCTTCATCACAAATCCAAGAGAATCCTCCTTATCCATATTCCCTTTGAAACAATCCTTTCCAATCTCCACTTCCTCAATTCCACATTCTTCATCCAATTCAAATACAGATCCATTTCCAAATGAATCATCTCCAATCTTCACTCTATTCAGATTCACATCTCCCATACTTGAGAATGATGAACATTCAATCAATGACTTCATTCCCACTTCAATACTCTCTAATCGACTCATATTCTTCATATTCAATTCCAACACATTCTTCAAAGCATTTGAACCAATTTCAACATTCTTCACATTCTCAAATCGACTCAAATCCAATTCTCTCAATTCATTACAACTGTTTCCTACTACTTTCAAACCACTAATCACACCAGGAATTGAAATCAATCGATCTGATGAATCAATCGATACATTCCATTCAACAACACTACTATCATCAATTGAGAATCTAATCATCATTCATTCATTTCATTCTCACTTTCTTGTATTCTTCAAACTATCATCATCAATTCTCACATTCTGTAACATTCCTAATCGATTTGCTGTCACATTCACTACTTGATTCATTGATTCATGTCCAATCTCAATCACTTTCACATTTGAAAACAAACTGAAATCAAATGAAGAGATTGAATTGAGAGAATTGGATCCAATATCCACTCTTTCTACTCCAATCAATCCACCATTTCCAATCTCAATTGATTTCAATTCATTCAATCCATTCATACTCACATTCTTCACATTCTTCAAAGCATTTGAACCAATCTCAATACTCTCTAACATCTCAAATCGACTCAAATCCAATTCTCTCAAATCATTACAACTGTTATCATTCACAATCAATCCAATCACATTCCGAGGAATTCGATTCAATTGACTACTTGAATTCACTCTTGGTCTCCAATTCATAATAACATCATCATCCACTTCAACTCTATTCATCACTCTTTCAATCAATCATCACTCTTCAATACTCACAAGACTTGATTCTCCAATATTCATTCTTCTCAGATCCACTAGTCTTCTCACATTCAATACTCTCAATTCATTCATTGATTCTGAACCAATATCCAATCTTCTCATTTTCGATAATGAACTCATGTCCAAATGTGAAAGAGAATTCAAAGAATTCGATCCAATCTCAACACTTTCAACTCTATTCAAACTACCACTTCCAATACTCAACTCAATCAATTCATTCAATCCATTCATTCGCACACTCCTTATTCCCTCAAAACTATTACATCCCATTCTCATTCTATTCAGATTCTCAAATACACTCAAATTCATTTCATCTTCTCCATTCATTCTATTCATCATTTCATTCTCATTCACTCACCTTTGCACCATCTCAAGACTATTCGAACCCACAATCCATTCACGCAAACAACTAATACCATCAATCAAAACACTCTCAACATTCATTAACGAATTCCTTCCAATCTCAATTCTCTCCACACTCTCAAATGTTCTCAGATCTAGACTCTTAAACTCTCTATCATTCAACGAATTATCACCAATCTCCAACACCTTCACTCCACTCAAACTACCCAATCCCACTTCCATTCTTTCCAATCCATTCAATCTCAAACTCTCAATTTCACCTAATGATCCAGATCTGATTATCAATTCCTTCATATTCACAAATCGACTCATATCTATACAACCAACAGATGACAATGAATCATATCCAATCTCAATCCTTTCAATTGTCATTAGACTTCCACTTCCAATCTCAACTTCAATCAAATCATTCAATCCATTCATTCTCATATTCACAATTCCATTCACACTATCACTTCCAATTATCATTCTCTCAATATCATCAAGTCTAGACAAATCAATCCATTCTCCTGATACTCTTCTTAAACATCCTGAACCAATCTCAATACTCTTCACATTCTTCCATACATCCTCTCCCATATCAAATACCATTTCTCCATTCAATGAATTCGATCCAATCACAATTCTCTCCACATTCTTCAATCCTCCATTCTCCACTTTCAACAATTCCAATCCATTCAATCCATTCACATTCACACTTATCACTCCTTTCAATCCATTCCTTTTCACTTCAATACTTCTCACATTCTTCCATTCATTCTCATTCACAATCAACTCTTCTATCTCATCACATCTTCCTTCTTCAAATACCAATCCACTTACTACCTCAGGAATTCTATTCAAATCATCCACATACCATCTCCATTCCACCACACTACTATCATCAATCTCAAATCTACACATCATTCCTTCTCTCTTCTCTTACTTATCCACATTCAACAGACATCCCAATCCCACTTCAATCTTCTTCAATCGCTTCAATCCTTTTGCTTCTACCCATCGTACATTCATCAATGCATTCTCTTTTATCACTACTGACTCACAATTCACAAATGAACTCAATGACAAACTTGAAACAGATACACATGCTCCTTCACTGAATTCCAGATTACGGATATTACTATGAACAAATGACGGCAGATGACGATATTCTTCATAGTTATGAATCACCACATTACCTGAACCTCGAATCATCATTATCACATACCACACCAATTCATAACCAACTATCATTCCTATCAATCCAACAACAATCCACAACATTATCCACCAATTCCATCTCTTCTTTCCATTCACAATCTTCAATTTCTTACTCTTTCCAGATCCTTTCAACTTCCTCTTCAATTCTTCATTCACTTCATTCACATTTCTTTCATCTCTTCTTGAATCATCTATCACTTTATCATCAACGAAATTCACTTTTCCAACCACTTCATAATCACCATCTAACAGAACACCCTTTCCTTCCTTCTTTCCATTCACAAACGTTACCATAAGTGTATAGGACTTTCCATCTTTCTCATAGGTTACCAATCCCCTTCCATTGGTTGTTGACAAGGGATTCTCCATTTGAATTGACTTTTGGTGAAATCCATCCAAACAGAATCCTTCAGTATCCACTTGTATCGTTGTATCACTCATAATAGAAACAAAACTGAGATAACAAAAGTGTAATGAATTGATTAACAAACCACCAATTCTTCAAATCTATCGATAATCGAGTTTCATTCCATTCAGAACAAGACAAATGATGATGAGTTGATTTGTGTGAGATTTGACTCTTTTGTTCAGATGGAAATGATGAGTTCACGGGGATTCATTCTATTCTTCTATCTCATCCAATTCTTTCTTTCATACTTCATTCTATTCATATTCATTACAATCTATCTCAATCTACATCATCCATATCATTCTGTTTAGTTTAGATTTGTAGAAGATGAGAATGAGATTGATTCAATCATTCCCGTGATTCTATTCAGTATTCCTAGTTCCTATTATCATTCAATCATCATCTATTCTTATTTCATTCTCATATTCTTATTACATCTATACTCTTATCAATACTCTATTTCTGTTTATCACACCTATCAACAACATATCTACAACTAAGGATTTCATCAAACACACAATTATCAAATATCATATCAATACCAAAATCATCATATCTTCATTTCTATCTCTATACACTCTACTACAACACATATCAGGAGATACATTCATCATATCATTATCACCATTCATCTTAACACATTCAAACCAATCATCCTTATCACAACATTCAAAGGCTCTTTCATCATTCCTCTCATATACACTATCACAAATCTCATCAACAATCAGAATCATTGACATTTGTTTCAACTCAATTCATAATCTGATAACTCATCACTTCATTTCATCAAGTGTTGTTGAGAATCATTCATCAACAATCACACAATCCACTCACATTTGATTCCAAACAACAGAAGTATCATTCTTCAATACACGAATTCATTTGATATCAGTATTGAAGATGATGAGGAAGTGGGATAACATCTCAATTCATCAGAATAGGATATGAAGAATGAAATCACATTCATATGAAACAATCATTCTTTCAATCAAGTATCATCACTTCGATGATGATGTGAGGATAAGAATGTGTTGTTGAAAAGGGTTAGTGAAAGAAATGAAAACAAGAACGGTCATATCTAGTGGAAAGCGCCCTAACCCGTCTGATCTAGGAAGCTAAGTCATTACGAGTTGAGTTAGTACCAGTGTGTTTAACCCGCTGAGAAGTCTCAATGCTGTTCTTTTCTCTTTCATTTGAATCAGTATGAATCATCATTTCTGTTTGGATGGAGATGTGAATGAATGAGAATAGTGGAATGATTGGAATTGTTGAGAGTGATTGTGAACAAACAGATGAATGAAGTGGTTCAATTCCAAATGCATATCCAGCAATTCCTCCATAATTGGCATTCGTTTCAGAAGAAGTCATTGGAAGTCTGAGTTGGATAGGTTCACAAGGAATGATTGAGACATCCACCAACCAATAGGGATGTTGAGACTGACTATCATATCCCTTCACCACTCCCATTACTGATGGTTCATTGAGTACTCCAATGAAGTGTTGATTGGATTGAGGAGGAACAAATCGGAGATTGTTGATACTGAGAGCAATGAGAGACAATGTTGGATATCCCTCACTAACCAGATTCATCAATCCTCCCTTGTTCCTACCCTCCATACCAATCATATTGAAACGATACATGTGATTGAATCGAATATGACACAGATTAGCATGAGATGACACAGATTGATACTCTTGTTCAGTGATGAGACCTACATCAGAGAGGAAGTGTTGAATGTCTTTAGGATGCATTCCATTACAACCATCATCATCGATAGGAGCACATTCCTTAATGAAATCGAAAGAGAAGTGAACAGTTTGATTGTGACGAAGCATTGCTGCCTCTGCTGCCTCTTGAATCGCACTGATCCATGATGTGGAACATTGATGAGAGATCATGTAGGATTGAAGTTGAGGATGAGTTGAACACAAGTGGCGTGAATGAATGTGAGGATTGAAGAAGGATGGTTGGAGAGGAATGATTGGATCAGCATAGGATCCAGTTCTATGATACTTGACACTGATATCAGCAAGTAGATCAAGATGAGTGGTGTTGAAGTCAGCAAGAGCATTGAGTGTGGATGCGAATGGATACTTGTATCGGATCGAATTGAGAGTGATACATGAAGTGTAGTAGAAGGGATAATGATTTCTATTGTGATTATCATACAATCAACATTACTCCATATAGTCATCACAATCAGAAGAACACTTGAGTGAATAATGAGACAGATAGAGAGAATAACCCTGATGTGTACATTCATAACTCACTGGAGGAGAGAATGAGAGGAACAGTTGTAGGTCTTCTGGAAATCTCATAATGAATGATTATTTCCTTTCAAACATTCTGTGTAAGAAGATATCTTCCTAATTAGTGTTTCTTTGTTCTTGTGTGTTCAACAAATCGATGAATTACACACGTTCATTGTACATCTTCACTCCATCCAAACCATTCATTGTCTCTTCCCATTTCATCAAATGAGGGAATCCATTCAGAATATCACTCTTCTTTGATTTCATAACCTTGAGTGTTCCATAAGCATGAGCATCAGCAACAGACACTTTATGATCTCCCATGAACGGAGTCTAATCATCATCAATTCCATTCATATCATACTCCATAAGATACATACACATTCTCAAGCATGTTCAATTGATTTCGAGCGTCTCCTTCAAAGAACTCATCTACTTTATCAGCAGGTCCAAAGATGGCTCCAAATGTGTTGTTCAACAGATCATTCCAACCATTCAACAGAATATCCACTTGAACACTATTCTTATCAGTCATATCCTTTGATAGATATCTATTCATCATTCTATTCATTCAATATCACTTTCTCGATATGTAGTTGAGAATAGCCATACTCTGAACAATGTTCATTCCATCAATCTGAAGAAGAGGAACTTGACCAAAAGGAAGAAGACCACTCTTCAATCCTTCTGCTTTCTCTTCAGGCCAATTCTGAACAGATTTGAAAGTGAAAGGAATTCCAGCAAGATCCAAAGCGAGTTTGATTCCTTCAGCACGAGCAGGCATAGGGAAATAGGTAAGAACAACGTTAGACATATTTCGTTGATTGAATTGAAATAAATATGAATCGATTGAGTTGATAGAGCATACAATTGTCAAGATTTGATCATAGCCAATGAAATGACGCAATTGGATATCTCTTTTCGCTTATGTGAAAATGTTCATTCTTTCTATTCTCAATGATTTCATTAGTATGGAATAGATAGAAGTGTTATTGAAGTATCACAGATATCAATACACAATTCATATTGATTGATATCAATTGAGTTGAACAGTTTCATCCTTCAGTTGACAAATGAATACAATATGACATCATATTCAATAAACTGATAACAGAATCAAAGAATGAATAATGATAAGAAGAGTATTGATATCTTGTTCCTTTTCTTCATCATTATCTTTCCTTCTCATCATCAATCATCAATTCCTGACTGTCTAAAGGAGTTCAGAGATCTCTCAGACTTCAAGTTCAATCAACTCTCAAATGATTGAAACGAATAAGAAATGATTGGTAAGATCGATTTCAGAATGACTCAAAATGATCTAAGAATGTCAATAGAATCAGTATTCAACACAAGAATAAGATTGGTATGAACTATAAATATCAAGAATCACTGGTCGTACATAAGGAATCACCAATATCGTCAACACATTTCGCAATTGCTAAAATGTTTCTTTCATTCAAAACATGACTTGTTCTGATTCTCGGTAGTTAGTTTTTATTTGATTTGATTTAATAGATCATCATCTCGTGAAAGGTTGATTATAATTAGTATTTGATTCCTCGTAGAGATCCTTCATCATTTGTGACTTCAGAAGATGAAAATGAAATATTGCCTGTGAATGAATATGAATCCCAAATTGTGGAAAGTGTGAAATCCCATGAAGTGGTGCTTGTGACTGGAGAGACAGGTTCAGGCAAATCAACTCAAATTCCTCAGCTTCTGTATCAAAATGGGTTTGATTGAGAGATGAATGTGATGAATAGGTTTCTGAAGAAGAGAGGAATGGCCATTAGTCAACCTCGACGTGTTGCTGCAACGAATTTGGCTCGACAAGTATGTGAAGAAATGCATATGACTTTGGGAAAAGAGATTGGATATACCATTCGGTGAAAGTGAAGAGTGTTGTTTGATTGTTAGGTTTGATGATACTTGATGTGATGAAACAGTGATCAAATACATCACAGATGGATGTCTAGATCGAGAATGTATCAGATTTGGGAGATCAGTTGAGATATTTGAATGTGTAGGATGAGAGAAGGGAATGGATGTGTAGATACATGAAGTTTGTGAATCATGAAGAGAGTCGATGGTGGTGTGAGGAGAATGGTGTTCATTATCGGTGTTTACGTATGGCAGTGAATATCAATGGAGAGTTACAAGAGATATTGGAGAAATCCTTAAAGACAGGTGTGAGATAGAATGGAAATGGAAGAAGAGGTGAAGATGAAGGAGAAAGAATGAAGAGAGAGAGTGACAACAACAAGGATCAACATCAATCTCATCTAGACACTCTCACATGACTCCAATATGCTCTTTGTGAGGGATGTGTGTTATCACTGGCACGAAGATGCTCGAATCATTACTATCGTACGTTGATTGATCTTCACGATAATGGAGGAACACGAATTGGAGAGTTACATCCTTCATGTTCTGTGGTGATCAGAAACAACTATCCATGATACATTGTGTATGGAGAAGTATGAGAAGAGAAAGAGAATGATGTGTAGTTAGTAGCAATGACTCATAGTTGATTCCGTAGTTGTTGTGAAGTGGCAGAAGAGGCATTAGTGAAACAATTGAAGCGAATTCGAGGTCTGAAGGATGTGAAATTGAGTGGAGGAAGTGAATTGGTATTGTATAGAACAAAAGGAGAGAAGATTGAGAAGGAAGAGAAGAAGGAGGATATTCCAGTCTCTTCGTTAAGTGATAAGGACATTGAAACAGCGAAATTGAGAATGGATGATTCAATCAATCATATTCATTATCAACAATCCAGTTTCATCATCTTTACTGGATTCATCATATTCTATTTCACTGACTTTGATTCAATTCCTTCTTGTTCGTTCTGTGGAAATACTCAATCTGTTTGTCCTTGTCGCTCTTGTGGAAGACCTGTATGTGTGATTCATGTGTTGTGGAAATGGTGACTGTCAGAGCTGTTTCAGAAGAAAGGCATAAGTATGATGAGTTTGTTACAAACATGATTACTAAAAGAGATATCTATTGATTCACACAATAGTGAAATGATTATCACAAGTATGTGAAGTGATATCGATCTTCATTACAACACTATTGATTGTCAAATCGATATCATCTGGAATGATATCAAGTATAACATTCACTCAATCTGATTGACTACAACACATTGTTCTAGTAATACATATTCCATTAGTCCATCATTTACGTTGTTTGTAATCAGAATCAAGTAGTAATAGTATGAGATCATCATGAACTTGATAAGAATAGTGAATGATTAGATAATATGAGATTGATGAATTGAATTGATTCCCGTGAATCAGTTTTAGGTAACAGTGAATGAAATACAGTTATATTCATATCGAATAGGATAAATGAGTGATGATAAGAGAATGAAAGTAGATAATGTTGAATCAATATCAAAGAAGATGAATGGAGTAGAATGGAGAATGAAGTGGAAAGAGTACTTGAAAGAGAGTGTATTGAATGATAATAAGAATTGTATGTTGAATTTGAATGTTGATAAAGAAGAAATGAGAGGAGTATGTAAGAGAGGAGAAGAAGTGATAGAAGTGAAAGAGAATGAGAATGAAGTGGAATTGATGATAGTGAATGTATTGAATCATTCAATGATTGTATTGAAAGGATTGAAAGGAGAAGAATTGAATGAAATGGATTTGAGTGAATTGGTTGAGAATGAGATTGTTGATTTGAATGATGATGGAATGAGATGGGAAGGAGAAGTATTGAAAGGTGATTTGTTTGGATATGGTTGTTTGTATGATGAAGAGAATGAATTAGAATATGAGGGTTGGATGATAGAAGGAAAGAAGAGATGTTATGGAATTGAGTATTGGAATGATTTGTGAACCCATAATGAAAAATAGTATAAAAAGAGAGTATGTTTAAATAGTAGTTGATGTTAAAAGGGGATTAAGGGGTAAAGATACTAGTTGATTAATGTTTGTAGGGGGGACAGTGGTTGCTTAATGTAGGTTGGATTGAGTAAGGTGAGTTGGTTTGAGTAAGGTAGGCTGGTTTGGTAAAAATTAGTTATAGATTGGTTAACGGGAATTTGTTGATAATGGGGGAGGTTGGGTAAAGGGTGAAAATAGGGAGTAAAAGTGGTAAGGGGGGGAGGGTAAAAATAGTGGGTAATTGTGTCAAGGGTAAGGGTGAAAATAGGGAGGAAAAGAGGTAAGGGATAGGGTAGAAATAGGGAGGAAAAGTGGCAAGGTTGATGACAGAAATAGGGTTGATAAGTGGCAGGAGGAAGGGTTGGAAGGGAGTTGAGAGTAGGGTTAGAAGGAAGGTGAGGGTTGTGAAGAGGGAAGGTGATGGTAAGGGTGAAATAGGGTTAGGGTTTAGGGTTTAGGGTTAGGGTTTAGGGTTTAGGGTTTAGGGTTTAGG
>OHFI01000782.1_pt1 | contig 11494 bp, 7 predicted proteins | sample 1567431 | NCBI WGS metagenome assembly OHFI01 (sample SAMEA3879569, study PRJEB24766) | human gut metagenome | biome: human-associated habitat; feature: feces | place: USA | collected 1985/1987 | reverse complement strand
GACCATCACCGACGACGACCTCCGTGCCATTGCCCGCGACTTTGGCGTGACCCTGAACGAGAAGTTCCTCAACTAATTCATCTTTCTCCATTCTTCTTCATCATAGCAGAACAGGCATCCTGTCCGATACCGCCAAGCGGTAACGCAGGATGCCTGTTCTGCTTTATGTTTCCCGGAATTCCATGGGCGTTTTTCCGGTGACCTGCTGAAAGACTGCGCTGAAATAATTGCGGGTGGCAAAACCAAGCTGTTCGGAAATTTCCCGGACGCTGAGCGGTGTACTTTTCAGCAGAACTTTCGCACGTTCGACCTTTGCAAACTTTACATAGTTCGTCACGCTCAGACCGGTTTCTTCCTTGAATTTGTGGGTGAGGTAATATTCCGTGTAGCCCACCATGGCGGCAAGATCTTCCGCTACGATCTTTTTGTCCAGATTCATCTCGATATAATCCACACACTTCTGGATCTGTCTACTGAGGTTCGGGTTTGTCCGGTGTTTGTGGACACGTCGGATGAAATCATCGTACATCATCATTGCAAGGGGGCTCAGCTCATCCAGCGATTTTGCCGATTCTGCCGCCTGAATGTAGCTGTCCCCCAGCGAGTACGCCTCCTCCGGGGAAAGACCACCCTCAATGGCGGCACGGCACACCAGCGAGGTGAACACGATGATGGAGGTCTTACTCTGGCGTAGCACATCGCTGCTCTGTACCGGCACACCCGCACTCATACTCATACTATTGGAAAGTGCCTGCTTGTAATTCATATCTCCGGTGCGGACCATCTGCAGCATTCCCTGCTCTGCCATCCAGATCTTATGCCGGTCGTGGGGAATTGTGGCGCTTTTCAGCCGCTCCTCCTGCGCTGTGCTGCTGTTGACACAGCTCAGCTCCAGCCGCTGCCCGGTCAGGCAGTAGTGCATCATCAGCAGATAGCGGTTCATAATGGTGTTTTGCAGGGTAGGGACTTTTTCAAGAGCTTTGTATAGCTGGATCGTCCATGCCACACTGATCTCCAGCTTGCTGTAATATTTCAGTCCGTCCTCGATCCCGCGCAGCGTCACATCCTGATAGAACACCGGCCCGATGACCCAGACGCGCTTCAGTTTTCCCTCTTCCTTTTCAAAGGCTGCGCCCCACAAAAGCCCCAGCGCCGTTCCCAAGGTAACGGGCACATCGTCCCGGTTCCCATGCTCCAGCATCCGCTGTTTGCAGCCGAACAGCTCAAATGCGCTGGCTAGAAAGGCCTCGTCCGGGCAGTTGCTCCGTAGTAGCTTTCCCTTTGCATCATAGCACCATGTATAAACATTGCCGCCGCACTGGACAAGTTCGGAAAGCAGCATCATATTCTGGAGAACATCCATGTGTAACCCCTCCGGCTCATTGATAAAAACAGTATATCATACTTCCGCCGTTTTTTCCATCGAGGCCCGGAGCCAGTGCAGCAGGATGCCCGCAGAGATGACCGCAGAGCTTACGTCTGCCATCAGGTGCGCCGCCGCAATGCCCTGCACGCCGCAAAGCGCATTCATCAGGTACAGCAGCGGGATCAGCAGCAGCCCCTGCCGCAAAAGAGAGAGCACCACCGCACCGCTTGCCCTGCCCACAGATTGCAGCAGATTGGTTGCCAGATAGGTCAGACCGATCACCGGGCTGCCCAGAACCAGATAGACCACCAGCTGCGTTCCCAGACGGAAAGTGTCTTCTTCCTTGATGAACATCCTGATCAGCGCATTGCGTCCGGCAAAGCTGGCTGCTCCGGCAAGAACGCCAAAGACAACAGTCAGCAGGATCAGATTCTTCAAAAGCTGCTTCAGGCGTTTCGCGTCGCCTGCGCCGTAGCTGTACGCCAGAAGCGGCTGGCAGCCCATACAGATCGCCATGGCGATCATGCTGATGACCATGGTCGTCTTGCCTGCCGCTGCCATAGCTGCGACCGCCGCCGTGCCGTGGGTCACCAACAGCCGGTTGCTGAAGGAGGACGCAAACCCGGCCAGCAGGCTGCTGATGCCGTTGGGCAGACCAATGGCCAGCAGCTCGCCCAGCATCTGCGGCTTTTTCAGGGCAGGGCGAAAATCAACCGTCAGCACCGTGCCGTTCTTGACGATGTAGCGCAGATAGCAGGCAGTCGCCACAAGGTTGCCCAGCACACTGGCGGCAGCCGCACCGCTGACACCGAAGTTCAGCACCAGAATAAACAGCGGGTCAAAAATGCAGTTGACCAGCGTGCCCAGAAGATTACCGATCATGCCCTCTTTTACTGCGCCCTCTGCACGCACCAGCATCGCCATGCTGTTGGACAGGATAAAAAACGGTGCGCCCAGTGCCAGGACCTGAAGATACCGCGCCGCATAGGGGAAGATCTCTGCATTCGAGCCCAGCATTCCCAGAAGCGGCACTCTGCCCACCAGCAGACCGATGCTGACCAGAACGCCCAGAAAAAAGCTGGTCCAGAAGCAGAGCGAGGAGCAGATCTTGCCCTGCTCGATCTCACCCGCGCCAAAGCAGCGTGCAATGACGGCACTGCTGCCTGCGCCAAGCATCGTGGCCACCGCCGCAAGAATCGAGAACACCGGCCCGACGACGGAGACTGCCGCCACCTGTGCGGTGTCGCCCACAAAAAACATATCCGCCATGTTGTACAGCACCATGACAAGGATAATGATGATGGAGGGCACTGCCATGGAAAAAATGGACTTCCAGACAGAGCCGGTACGGAAAAGTGCTTCGTTCTTCATGATCTCCTCCAAAAATCAACCGCACGCAGGCAGAACGAAAGCCCCGGTCATGGGGCTTTCAGAGCGGCATCTATCACAGGTTATCCAGCGCATCCAGCAGTGCCTTCAGCGCTGCTTCCGGCAGCCCCAGCATGGGGCCGATCTTGCCAAAGGTCATGCCGTAGGCGGCTTTTGCCTGCTGATTCTCGGCAAAGCCGGGCAGATACTGCTCCACGATAGCCTTTGCAGCCTCGTTTTCCATCAGGGCTGCAATGGTGCTCTGGCTGTTCAGCTTGCCGCCGGTCAAAATTTCCGGGTGCTTCCAGCTGCTGATGCTCTGGTGCCCGGCAGACAGTGCGCCGTCCACCGGGATGGCTGCGCCGGTGATGTACCGTGCCAGACCGCTGGCAAGGAAGAGTGCCAGTGCGGCGCACTCCTCCGGGTCGCCCATCCGCTTTGCCGGGCAGTCGGATGCGAAAAAGTCCATGGCCGCAGCCGGTGCATCTCCGAAAATGCTGGTCTTGGTGTAACCGGGGCAGATGGCGTTGACGGTGATGCCGTATTCCGCATAATCCAGTGCCGCTGCGCGGGTCATGCCCACCACGCCAAACTTGGTGGCGCTGTACAATGCCTGTCCGCGCTGGGGCACAAGCCCTGCCACCGATGCCACATTGATGAGGAAGCCGCCCTCGCTGTGGCTTTTCAGGATAGCCTCTGCACCGTACTTCATCCCGGCAAAGACGCCCTCGCTGTTCAGGGAGAAGATCTTCTCGTAATCCTCTACCTCATACTCATGCAGCGGTGTGCCGCCCATGCCGATGCCTGCGTTGCTGACAACGCCATCCAGCTTACCGTAGTGTGCCACCGTCTTGTCCACCAGCTCTTTGATGGCGGAAGCCTTGCTGCAATCGGTCTGGATAAAGATGGCGTCGCCGCCCTTGGCGCAGATGCCGTCTGCCACAGCCCGCCCCTGCTCTGCACTGCGGGCTGCACAGACCACCTTCATGCCGTTTTCGCCAAAGCACTCGGCAATGGCCCGGCCGATGCCACGGCTTGCGCCGGTGACGATTGCTACCTTACCTTTGACACTGTTGAAATCCATCATTTTCATTCTCCTTTTTCTCAAATCATGTTACTCTGCTTCAGCCATTCCACTTCATCGTGAATTATCTCCCGATGATTTATCGTATTTACGAATCAGATTTACAACTCTCAGTTGCTTATCCATCCCTGTGGTGCTATAATAACACTGTGGCGCAGGGGCTGCAATCAGCAGTTTCCGGCGTGTCCGGTGTTTAAGCAACGGTTCACGTCCAAAGCGTTGGTTAAGCATCCTTTACGAAATACATTGACGGAGGAATTGTATGGATATCCGGGTCAAAAAAACGAAGCGTGCCATTCAGAAAGCGTTTGTTGCCCTGCTGCGGGAGAAGCCGATCGAAAAGATCACGGTCAAAGAAATTGCCGAACGGGCCGAGATCAACAAAACGACCTTTTATTCCCACTATGAAACGCTGGATGCCCTCACCGCCGAAATGGAGCGGCAAACGGTCCAGCTCGTCTGCGACAATATGCGCGGCGCACAGCAGCTGCTGGATACGCCGGAGGCGTTTGTGCGGGAGATGTTTGCTAATCTCCAGCAGGCGACCGATTATCTCGGTGTGGTTCCTGCATCAGCGATGAACCGCTTTACACAGCATTTGCGGGATGCCGTTCTGGAACAGATCAAAAGTGATAACATCGAGCCTTCTCAATATGAAAATGTCGGTGCGATCCTGATTTTTGTAATGAACGGTCTTTCCGGGCTTTTGAACACCGACGCCAAACTGGCGCAAAAGCACATCAACGTAATTGCCGCCGTGGTTGCAAATGGTGTCCATGGTCTGCATCTTTCCCACTGAACCAAAACAGGCTGCGAGAAGCATCTTCCGCAGCCTGTTTTTTGCTATTGCAGCTTATCTTTCTGTGTAACTACCCAGCACCCCAAGGCTGGGCTTTGCTGTCCGCTCCATCGTTTCGCGGTTCACTGCGATCAGTCCAAACTGCATGGCATAGCCCTTCTGCCACTCAAAGTTGTCCATCAGGCTCCAATGGAAGTAGCCCTTCACCGGGATGCCGTCGGCGATGCAATGCTGTACGCCCTCCAGTGCCTGTCGGATAAACGCCACACGGCGGGTATCATCGGCGGTGGCAATGCCGTTTTCGGTCACGATCAGGTCACCCTTGAATTCCTCTGCCACCTTGCGAATGACGTGTTCCAGTGCCTGCGGATAGAACTCATACTCCATCTGGGTCAGTTCTGCGCCCTCCGGTGCCGGCAGCTGCCCCTGCGGGCCATAAAGGGTGCGGGTATAGTTCTGCACACCCAGAAAATCATCGTCTTTGATATAAGGCAGATAATGGGTGAACTCCTCCTGCCATGCGGCCTCGGCAAAGGCTTCGCCGCCGGGCTGTGCCTGCAAGTCGTGCAGAGAAAGGGTCAGGCCAACCTTGACCTGCGGGCAGATGGCTTTGATGGCATCCCGTGCGGCTGCATGGGCACGCAGCACCAGCAGGTCGCCCTCCGAGGTGCGCTCGCTGACAAAGATCTGCGGCTGGGGTGTGCCGAACACCTGTGCATTCTCCATGGCAGCATACTTCATGTTTTCCATCATCTTCTGGAAGTTCATACCCACCTGCACACTGCCCTCGGCGGATTTGCCCGCGTTGGCGGCAGCCTTGGCGGCCTGCTCTGCCATCAAGCGGAACCGCTTGGAGATTGCCGCCAGCTGCAGGCCCATATTTGCCTCATTGATGGTGCAGACATAAGAAAGTTCGCTGCCCAGCTGCTCCATCACATAGCTGACATAGCGCTTGAAGTATTCGACCGTGGATTCTGCCTCCCAGCCGCCCTTGGCAATCAGCCATTTGGGGCTGGTGAAGTGCAGCAGCGTAACAACGGGTTCAACGCCGTGCGCCTTGCAGCAGGCAATGACCTTACGGTAATGCTCGATCTCGGCAGGGTCAAACTTGCCCTCCTCCGGCTCGATGCGCGCCCACTCAATGGAAAAGCGGTAGGCGTTCAGCCCTGCATCTGCCAGCAGGCGAATATCTTCCTCATACCGATTATAATGGTCGCAGGCGATGCCGCTCGGCTCGGTAAAGCTGGTGTGAGGCAGCTGCTCCTGCGCCCAATAGTCGGAATGAATATTGTCGCCCTCGACCTGATGGGCGGCAGTGGCCGCGCCGACAAAGAAGCCTTTTTCAAATTTCTGCATGATTTTCTCCTTACCTGTGCTGTCTAAAGCAAATCAAGAAACTTCTGTACCTGTATCATAGCATAACAAGCGCAAGCCGTGAGGGTATTATTTAGTAAAGTGGGGTAATATTTCATGTATATCGTAAAAGCACGCGAATTTTTGTTCCTCGACTTATGATTTTTATCCCCTGCTGCCGCTTTGCTTCTGGTATAGTGGTGTCAGTGAGAAAAACTACTGCGGAATTATTCTAGGAGGAAAACAAAATGTTCAAAAAGAAACCCACAGCTTCAGAAGTTGACGGCGTACAATATCGCCGCGCTAAGCTTTGGCAAATCATCTGCTATGCCTGCAACGGCCTTGTCGGTATGAGCGTCTATTCCCTCATCGGCATGGCGAGTTATTCCGCCAGCATCGGCTACGGCATCACGACCGCTGCCGTTGGCATTATCCTGACCTGCTCCCGTATTCTGGACGGCATCACCGATCCCCTGCTCGCCTTTGTGTATGACCGTGTCAACACCAAGTTCGGCAAGCTACGCATTTTGCTGGTTGCGGGCTATCTGATTGAGGCGCTCGCCCTGTACGGAATGTTCACCGGCTTCTCGTCCAAGGGGCTGGGGCTGCCGGTATTCACCCTGCTGTACATTGTCTACATCATCGGCTACACCATCACCAACATGACTGCGCAGACCATCCCCGCCATCATGACGAATGATCCGCGCCAGCGCCCGACCATCGGCGTCTGGACGACCGCCTTCAACTATCTGGTGCCGATGATCATGTCTATGGTTTTCAATGTCGTGCTGCTGCCCAAATGCGGCGGCACCTACAACCAGGCATTCCTGACCGCTGCCTGCAATATGACGCTGCTTGCCGCGGGTATCGGCACCGTTTTGGTCTGCCTGGGCGTTTCTGCCTACGATAAGCCGGAAACCTTTGTCGGCACCAAAAAGTCCGAACCGCTGAAAATGTCCGATATTGTCGAGGTTCTCAAGCACAACAGACCCCTGCAGTGCTTCATTGCCTCCAACGCTTCTGACAAGCTGGCACAGCAGGTCGGCAGCCAGGCCATCATCGGCACACTTCTCAGCGGCATTATCATCGGCAACATGGGTCTTGCCACGATTCTGACTGTTATCAGCATGATCCCGTCCATCTTCTTTGCCGCGTTCGGTGCCAAGTATGTCGGCAAGCACGGCAGCAAAAAGGGCATTGTCAACTTTACCTGCATCAGCATGGTCATCACCGCTGTTCTGGTCGTGTTCTTCATTGTCATTGACCCCAAGCAGATCGGCGTCATGGGCAGCCCGGCCATGATCATCTATGTGCTGCTGACCCTTTTGCAGAACGGTTCCAATATGTGCATCACCACCTCTAACACCTCGTACATGGCGGATGCCATTGACTTTGAGCTGGACCGCAGCGGGCGTTATATTCCCGCCGTTGTCTCCGGCACCTACAGCCTGGTCGATAAGCTCATCACCTCTTTTGCTGCTGTGATTGCAACCGGCGCTGTGGCGCTGCTGGGCTACACCACCACGATGCCCCAGCCCACGGATTCCTCCACCCCGGCCATCTTCTGGATGACCATGGTGCTCAAGTTCGGTCTGCCTATCATCGGCTGGGTCATCACCTTGATTGCCATGCGCAGCTGCCCGCTGACCAAGGAAGAAATGGTCAACGTCCAAAAACGCATTGCCGAGAAAAAGGCTGCCGCGCAGTCTGAGTTCTATAAAGAACAGCTTCAGTAAGCCCATTATCCAAAGCCGAAAGGGTTTGCAGCCCTTTCGGCTCTTTGAAGTTAAAACCACACATAAGGAGTCATTCTATGAGCAAAGCAATTCTGTTGAACACCGGTTGGACTTTTACCAAGGAAGGTCATGACGAGCCGGTCACCCTGCCCCACACATGGAACGCTGTAGACGGTCAGGACGGCGGCAACGACTACTACCGCGGCACCTGCACCTATACCCGCACGCTGGAAAAGCCAGAGCTGTCCGACGGCGGCCGCGCGGTTTTGCAGTTTGACGGCGTGGCTATGACTGCAGTTGTCAGTCTGAACGGTGAGAAAGTGGCCGAGCACAAGGGCGGCTACTCCACCTTCCGTGTGGACATCACCGCTGCCCTGCACGATGGTGCAAATGAGTTGATGGTTTCCGTTGACAACAGCGACAACGACACCGTCTACCCCCAGAAGGCCGACTTCACCTTCTACGGTGGCATTTACCGCGATGTAACGCTGCATGTTGTGCCCGCCGCACACTTTGCCCTTGCCGAAAACGGCGCTGTGCCCGTCAAGGTAACGCCTGTTGTAACGGACCTTACCGAGCGCCGCTGCGAGGTGACTGTTGAGGCGTTCGCTGTCGGCGCACAGAGCGTCACCTTCACACTGGATGGCCAGCAGACGAGCGTTGCCGTCAAGGACGGCACTGCCAAGGCTGTGTTCACGCTGGAGCATGCCCGCCTGTGGGACGGCCTTGACGACCCGTACCTTTACACCGTAACTGCGCGGCTTGACAATGGCGAGACCGAGACCGCCCGCTTCGGCTGCCGCAAGTTTGAAATTGACCCGCAGAAGGGCTTTATTTTGAACGGCCGCTCCTATCCCCTGCGCGGTGTTTCCCGCCATCAGGACCGCAAGGGTGCGGGCGTTGCCATCACCAAAGAGATGATGGAGGAGGATATGGCGCTGATCCTTGAAATGGGCGCCAACACCATCCGCCTTGCCCACTACCAGCACGCACAGTATTTCTACGACCTGTGTGATGAAAAGGGTCTTGTCATCTGGGCGGAAATTCCCTACATCACGATGCATATGCACAATGGCCGCGCCAACACGCTGACCCAGATGGAAGAACTGATCGTGCAGAACTACAACCACCCCTGCATTGCCGTATGGGGGCTGTCCAATGAGATTACCGCCGCGTCGGCTGTCAATGAGGAGCTGCTGGAAAACCACCGCGCCCTCAACGATTTGGCGCATAAGCTTGACCCGACCCGCCCGACCACGATGGCGAATGTCTTTATGCTGGAAATCACCAGCCCGATTCTGGAAATTCCCGATGTGAACAGCTACAACCTGTATTTTGGCTGGTATCTGGGTGAGCTGGATCAGAACGATGACTTTTTTGACACCTACCACGCCAAATATCCCGACCGCTGCATCGGTTTTTCGGAGTACGGCGCGGACGCCAACCCCGCCTACCAGAGCGCCCACCCCGAAAAAGGCGACTATACCGAAACCTACCAGTGCGTCTATCACGAGCATATGGCAAAAATGATTGCTGACCGCCCATGGCTGTGGGCGACCCATGTCTGGAATATGTTCGACTTTGCCGCCGATGGCCGCGACGAGGGCGGCAAAAACGGCGAAAACCAGAAGGGCCTTGTCACCTTTGACCGCAAAATCAAGAAGGACGCCTTCTACCTGTATAAGGCCTACTGGAGCAAGCAGCCCTTTGTGCATACCTGCGGCAGCCGCTATGTGGACCGCGCGGAGGATGTGACCGAGGTCAGAGTATACTCTAACCTGCCGGAGGTTTCGCTGTACAAGGACGGGCACCTTGTCGAAACGAAAAAAGGCGACAAAGTGTTTGTTTTTAATGTGCCCATCACCGGCAAGCACAGCATCGAGGCCCGCGCAGGGGCGTATTCCAGCGTGATTCTGGTCAACAAGGTTGCCGAGCCGAACCCCGCTTACGCGATGTCCAACCGTCAGGTCGTGAACAACTGGTTTGACGGCGAGCCGGACGAAACCTGCTGGAGCGTCAAGGACAATATGGCCGCAGCCATGGCGGACGCCAAGGTAGGACCTGTTTTGAAAGCCATTACCGACAAGGCGGCTGCTGCCCGCGGTGATGTAGCTGCCGCCGTAAAAGATAATCCGGCGCTGGTTGCCATGATGGAGCGCGCCATGCAGCGTATGACCGTGGAGGGTATGCTCAAGCAGGCAGGCGCAGATGCCGAGAGCATACGCCAGCTGAACCGCGTTTTGCAGGGCATTAAAAAGGAGGTATAATACGATGAAAACCTACTGCAACCCCTTGGATCTGGGCTACCGCTACCAGCACATGAAGGAGGGTGAGCGCATCGCGGGCTTCCGCGAGGGCGCCGACCCGACACTGGTGTACTTCAAGGGCAGATACTACCTGTTCGTTTCGATGTCGGCGGGGTTCTGGTATTCGGACGATCTGCTGCACTGGGATTTCCACGCCGACCCCGATTTGCTGATTTACGACTACGCACCCGATGTGCGTCAGGTCGGCGAGTATCTCTATTTTTCTGCCAGCCGCAAGGGGCGTAACTGCCCGATCCTGCGCACGGCCGACCCGCTGACCGAGCCGTTTACCGAGGTCAGCGCGCCGTTCGACTTCTGGGACCCCGACATGTTCTGTGACGATGATGGCCGCGTGTATTTCTACTGGGGCTGCTCCAATATGTCGCCCATCTGGGGCGTGGAGCTTGACCCCGAAACCATGACGCCCATCGGAGAAAAGAAAGAACTGATTTTCGGTCGTGAAAACAAACTGGGCTATGAGCGCCCCGGCAACAACGGCATTGTGGACCGGGAAGCCAGCGTGCTGTACCAGTCCATGAAGCAGTTCTATGACCCCAAGACCGGCAAGCTGAATCTGCCGCCGCAGATGGCAAACATCCCCGGCCTGAGTGCCGAAAGCCTGACTGCCATGTTCAACGCCATCGGCAAACCCTACATTGAGGGTGCCTTTATGACAAAGCATGACGGCCTCTATTACCTGCAATACGCCTGCCCCGGCACCCAGTACAACACTTACGCCGATGGTGTATACACCTCCCATTCTCCGCTGGGCCCCTTTGTGCGGCAGGCATCCAATCCGTTTTCCGCAAAGCCCGGTGGATTCATCACCGGCGCAGGCCACGGCAGCACCATTGCCGACCGCTATGGCAACTGGTGGCACGCCTCTACCATGCGCATTTCCGTCAACTATGACTTTGAGCGCCGGGTGGGGCTGTTCCCTGCCGGGTTTGACAAGGACGGCGTGCTGTACTGCAACCAGAATTTTGCCGACTACCCGCATGAAATCCCGGCAGGCAAATTTGACGCCGCCAGCCAGCAGCCCAAGTGGATGCTGCTCAGCTACCGCAAGACCGTGACCGCATCCTCCACCGCCGAGGGCAGCGACCCGGTGAATGCCGTGGACGAGGACTGCCGCCGCTGGTGGAGCGCGGGCAACGACCAGCCCGGCGAATGGCTCTGCGTGGATTTGGGCAGGGACTGCAATGTGCGGGCGGTTCAGGTCAACATGGCCGATGAAAAACTCGTCGTGGACTTCCCCGCCGACAGCTACGGCGATGACCGCAAGACCCGCCACATCGAAACCCGCCCGCAGATTTCGCATTACACCGTGGAAACCAGTCTGGACGGCAAGGTATGGACCCTGCGCGAGGATGTCGCCCGCGAATGCTCCAACGGCTATTATGAGTATGCCGACGGCATCTGTGCGCGGTATATCCGCGTGACGGGCGGCGAGTTGCCCTACGGGCAGACCTTGCGCATCAG
>OHFI01000775.1_pt1 | contig 11556 bp, 9 predicted proteins | sample 1567431 | NCBI WGS metagenome assembly OHFI01 (sample SAMEA3879569, study PRJEB24766) | human gut metagenome | biome: human-associated habitat; feature: feces | place: USA | collected 1985/1987 | reverse complement strand
TAGTAAATAAAACATTTTTAGTTACTATGTTCAAAATAAAGGAGGCTGTAATTATGAAAAAACACAGTCGCTTATACAAAATGTTATCTGTTTTTTCAGCACTTGCAATTACTGCGCCTATGTTTGTAATCTCCGCATCAGCCTCTGTGAACGATTCCTCTGTAGGCAACCCAAACTATATTTCATATAATCAGGATTTTTACAATTCAAACTCCGAGCTTTGCAATACCCTTATAGACAGTATGGAAAATTTGAACAGCGAAATTGATGTTGAAAAATATCAATTATCTATAAATGATATAAAAAAAGCTATGCGCACGGTATCGGAAATAAGCCCCGACCTTTTCTATGTAAGCAAAACAACCTACGGTCTTGCAATCGGTTCTTGCGTAGCAAGAGTTATTCCTACATATATATATTCAAACGAACAGATTGTACAAATGAGAAGCGAGCTTGAAAGCAAGACAAATGAAATTCTTGCAAAAATTCAGCCGAATATGACTGATTTTCAAAAAGCCGCAATAATTCACGATGAAATTGTACTTAACTGTGAATATTCAAATTCACCTGACGCACAATATACCCGTACTTCCGTTTATGATTGTATTGTAAACGGATATGCAAATTGCCAGGGCTATACAAGCTCAATGTCTTATTTGCTTGAAAAAGTAGGTATTAATTCCGAAATTGTTGAATCCTCTCAAATGAATCATATTTGGAATCTCGCTGAAATTGGCGGAAATTATTATCATATTGACGCTACATTTGATGATCCTACGCCCGACAGATACGGTTTTGTATCACACAAATATTTTCTGTTGAGCGACAGCGCAATTAAAACATCGTCGGATATTTCGGTGCATTACGGATTTAAAACAAACAATTCTTGTACCGGCACCGCTTATGATAACTCATATTACAAAAATCTTAACACAAAATTCTGTTACTCAAATAATCTTTTTTATGCCGCAGACAATAGCAACAGCGGTAAAAACTCAAAAAAACTTGTTGCTTTCAATCCCGAAACCGGTTATGCAGAACCTGTAGCGGATATTTCCGATAAATGGTACACTAACGGTGGTTTAAGCTATTGGCACGACAGTTTTGTAAGTACAGACGAATACAACGGCAATATCTATTTTAACCTTAACAATTTTGTATGCAAATACAATACTGCAAACGGAACGGTAACCCAAGTTACAAATAAAATCAATACTTCAAACTATGTATACATCTATGGTATGAAAGTTGATAACGACGGAATTTTCCTTGCAGATGTAAAAAAATCCCCGTTAGACGATGCAAATATTATTAAACTTAATGTTTTGCCTAAAAACAAACAGGAAAAACTTGATATTGGTTTTGGCAAAGTAAACACTGATTTGTTAATTCCTCCTAAATTTTTATTAGGAGATATTAATGAGGACGGCAATCTTTCAATTCTTGATGTTACTCTTTTACAAATGATTTGCACAAATTCACTTGATGCAAAAGAATCGCAAAAACTTGCGGCGGACTATAACGCTGACGGACAAATTGATGTTAATGATGCAACCGCATTGCAAATTTATATTTCTAAAAACAGTTAGTAGTTTTTTCATTTTATACCATTTTTCCGAAAAGACATCTTCAAGTAATGAGGGTGTCTTTTTTATTCCGTTTTTATATCGGAGTAAAGGAGTTAAAATAAGGTTTAGCAAAATACTTTGTTATAGTCTTATATTTTTTTGTAATACTATGTTAAACCATAATATTTCCATTTAAAAAAGTACAAAAGCAAAACTCCGCACAGGTCAGCCGACAACCTATGCGGAGCGTAATTTTATATTATTTTTCTGTTTTACTGTCTGTAGTTTTTGATTCTCTCTTAATCATTTTTCCGTTTACAAATACATAATCATTACTGCTGTCTGCTCTTTCGACAGCCTGCTGTTCAACTATTTTCTCTACTTTTTCTTCAAATTCTCTATCGACCAATAAATCTTTACCTGTAAAAGAACCAACATTTTCCTGTAATCCCTTTGCTATTATGACATTCACACCATAAGTTGCTATCAAGGGATAGAATAAAACCGCAACTGTTATTGCAATCACCAGCATTGCTCCCTCTGCTGCGGCAATCCATAATATAAAACCAAGCGATACAGCAATAAAGAAAAGCATTGCAAGAATATTTTTAAGGATATTACCGAAAACAAGTATAAAAGAATTTTTATAAATATCTGATATTTTCAGTTCATATGTAACCGACATTATCGGCACATAAAACATCATAGATGTAAGAATAAGCGAAAACAGAACATATACGGTAAGCATTGAACCGTATGCAAGACTTGAACCGAGCAATGAAAAATAATACATAAACGCAAATATCGAACAAGCTATAATTGCGTAAGTAACAACTCCGTGCAATAAAAACGCCTTAAAATTCTCTTTAACTGTACCGAAAAATGTTTTTGCAACCGGTACATCCTTTTTTTCAATTCCTATTTTTCGCACCGTCATAACAAGTCCCGCAAAAAACGGCATTGACGGAATGATTCCCAGACACCATACTATAATATTGTTAAAACCCGTAAGGTAACCTATCAAAACAAACAACGCCGTAAATACCGCAAACGCAACTGCATTGATAAGTTGGGCAAGCAGTAATTTGGGAAATTCAGTAAAAAACCGTGCAAAAGCACTATTTGAAAAACTGTTCATATAAACCTTCTCTTTTAAAAGATATTAATACAATTCTACCACATTATAAGCTTTTATAGCAATAGTAATTTAACATTAATAAATTACAAAACTGTAAATTCAACCGATTATTTATGCTGTTTTGATATGATTACGGCGAAACAAGTCAGATTTCCACTGCAAAATTTGCCGTAATTTTTTGTAATTATTCATTTTACGCAACACCATGTTTTAAAAACAGATATAAATTTTTTAAACTTTTTTCAAAAAACTCTTGCAACTGTGACAAAAATATGTTATCCTTGTGATAACGAAGAAAAGCAAGGATTGCTTTTCACAATGCTCGCAAAGAGTAAATAATTGAAATTAAGGTGAAAATTATGAAAAAGTCAACAATCATAAGAGCATCTGCTCTTTCCGTTGCTGCTCTCATGGCTGCAACATCACTCGTAGGCTGCGGCGGCAACTCAAGTTCAAGCGACAGCGGTAGCAAATCAGACGGCGCTAAAAAAGGTTCGGTTTATTATTTAAACTTTAAGCCTGAGCAGGACAAGGATTGGCAGGCTTTAGCAGCTAAGTACACAGAAGAAACAGGCGTTAAGGTTACTGTTGAAACTGCTGCCGAGGGTACATACGAATCAACCCTTACAGCTGCAATGGATAAGGACAACGCTCCTACACTCTTCCAGGTAAACGGCCCTGTAGGTCTTGCAAACTGGAAAGATTATTGCTATGACCTTAAAGATTCACAGCTTTATTCACAGCTAACAAATCAGGATTTTGCTCTTAAAGAAGGCGACAGCGTTTACGGCATTGCTTATGTTGTAGAAACATACGGTATTATTTACAACAAGACACTTCTTAAGAAATATTTTGATTCTGATTTTGCAACAATTAAATCAATTGACAAGCTCAACAACTTTGCAGCTTTAAAGACTGTTGCAGACGAAATTCAGGCTCACGCTTCTGACCTTGGCGTTAAGGGCGCATTCACATCGGCAGGTATGGATTCATCTTCAGACTGGAGATTCAAGACTCACCTTGCTAACCTCCCAATCTACTATGAGTACAAGGCAGACGGTATTACATCTACAGACGCTATCAAGGGTACATACCTTGACAACTACAAGAACATCTTTGATCTTTACATCACAGATTCAACTTGTGCTCCGACTGATCTTGCAAACAAGACAGCTACAGACGCTGTAACAGAGTTTACATCAGGCGAGGCTGTATTCTATCAGAACGGTACTTGGGAATACACAGGTATTAAGGACGCAGGTCTTACAGACGACGATCTCGGTATGCTCCCGATTTACATCGGTGTTGACGGCGAAGAGAACCAGGGACTTTGCACAGGTTCAGAGAACTACTGGTGTGTAAACAAAAACGCAAGCGAAGATGACATCAACGCAACACTTGATTTCTTAGACTGGTGTGTAACAAGCGAAGCAGGTACATCTGCAATGGCTGACAATATGGGCTTTGTAATTCCTTTCAAGGCTGCTAAGGAAGCTACCAATGTATTTGTAAAGGCTGATGCTGAATACACAGCAGCAGGCAAAACTCCGGTAAGCTGGAACTTTACAACAATGCCAAGTGAAGACTGGAAAAACGGCGTAGGTACAGCTCTTACACAGTATGCAGCAGGCACAGGCTCATGGGACGATGTTAAGACAGCATTCGTACAGGGCTGGGCTACAGAATACGCTAAGGCTAACGGCTAATCCGTAAATCCATTAATCATTAAAGGTTAAAATGTATGGCAGGGGAGGCGGCATCGTCTTCCCTGTTTTTTTGACAGAAAGTTTGACAGAAAGGTAAAAATATGTTTAAAAAACGCAGCAGAAAAATATATTTTCTTGTTTTTGTTGTGCCTACTCTTATTGCTTTTATGATCGGCTTTATATACCCATTCTTTCAGGGCATATACCTTTCGTTCTGTAAATTCCGTACAACAAGTAATGCAACCTGGGTAGGTTTTGACAACTACATAAAAGCTTTTCAGAACGAATCGTTTATCCGCTCATTCTGGTTTACCGCACTGTTTGTGGTTGTATCCGTAATTCTCATTAACGCAATCGCTTTCTTTGTCGCCTATGCTCTTACGCTTGGCATAAGAGGCTCAAATGTTTTCAGAACCGTGTTCTTTATGCCAAACCTTATTGGCGGTATTATTCTCGGTTACATTTGGAAACTTATATTTGACGGTATTTTACAGAATTTCGGCACAAACATTGTGCTTGATGCTAACTTCGGCTTTTGGGGACTTATAATTCTTATGTGCTGGCAGCAAGCCGGATATATGATGATTATTTACATAGCCGGTTTCCAAAGCGTTCCGTCCGACCTCTATGAAGCAGCAAAAATAGACGGTGCAAACAAAAAGCAGTTACTTACAAATGTAACTCTTCCAATGATGGCTCCATCAATTACAATTTGTACATTCCTTACACTTACAAACTCATTTAAATTGTTTGACCAGAACCTTGCCCTCACAGGCGGTGCTCCGGGCGTTCTATCTGAAACAAGCGGTACAATGATTTATCAGACACAGATGATGGCTCTCAATATTTACAACACATTCTACGCTAACCAGAACTCAAGAGGTGTTGGACAGGCTGAGGCTGTAATCTTCTTTGTAATTGTTGTAATTATAGCACTTGCACAGCTTTACTTTACAAGAAAGAGGGAGGTGCAGCAGTAATGGCTAACGAAACAACTAAAGTTGCTCCTGCAACAAAAGTTAAGGCTAAAAAAGAAAAGCCGCCTAAGAAAAAGCAAACAAAGGGTATGAAAATACTCACAGTTATTTTTTCAATAATTTCTGTATTTTATGTTGCACCTGTTTTTATTGTTCTTATGAACTCGTTTAAAACAAATGCAGGTATCAGTAAGTATCCGTTTGCATTGCCGAATGCAGAAACTTTTTACGGACTTAAGAGCTATATTACAGGTATGTTCTTCGGTAACTTCCCATTTTGGAAAACCATTTTATGCTCACTTTTTATTACCGTTGGCGGTGTATTTCTGATTTTGCTCTGCACATCAATGTGTGCATGGTATTTACAGAGATCAAACTCAATTATCTGCAAAATCATCTACTACTTCTGCATTTTCTCAATGGTAGTACCTTTCCAGATGGTTATGTTTACTCTTGCAAAAACAGCCGACAACCTTCACCTCACAAACCCTGTAGGTATTCTTGTAATTTACCTCGGTTTCGGTGCAGGTCTTGCGGTATTTATGTTCTCGGGGTTTGTAAAATCAATTCCGATTGAAATTGAAGAGGCAGCCGATGTTGACGGCGCAGGTCCGCTAAAAACATTCTTCGGCATTGTTCTTCCGATTATGAAACCGACATTTATTTCCGTCGGTATTCTCGAAACAATGTGGATCTGGAACGACTATCTTCTCCCTTATCTTATTCTTGATAAGTCGCTTTACAAAACCATTCCTATTCATATTCAGTATCTTAACGGTAGCTACGGCCACACAGACACAAGTGCCATTATGGCGCTTATCGTGCTAAGTATTATTCCGATAATTATTTTCTACTTTGCTTGTCAGAAATATATCATTGAAGGCGTTGTAGCCGGTGCCGTAAAGGGTTAAAATTTTTTCAGGACATTTCCAATGTGGAAATGTCCTGATTTTTTGTATAAGCAAAGCCGAACTCAATCAAGAGCTCGGCTTTATTTTAATTCTTCTGATTTTGTCTTAGTGTACCGTTGCGATAGGCTTTTATGAGGTCTTTTAAATCTTTTATGTTCTCTCGTATTTTTTTGCCGTTGTCGGTATCCCCCACAAGTATTCTCTTTTGGCTGACCTCGGTCGCTACCTGATTTGTCTGCATATCTCTGCCGCTGCGGATTGTATAATCAACCGATTTAAACGGCTCGTGAGCGGTCAGCATTAAACCGTATGAATTATAAATCAGCGTATAACCCGCAATACCCGTAACTTTATGATACGGTTGAGAAAATCCGCCGTCAATTATAATAACCTTGCCGTTGCATTTAACGGGACTTTCGCCCTCTGTATGGTGAATAGGCACATGACCGTTTATAATATGAGCATTGTCGCCCTTTATACCGAACATTTTAAAAATTCTGTCTACAACCTCTTCATCATTAAAGAGTCTGTAATAAACATCTTTTATTTCTTTATGGGTGCTCTCGTCTGCGATAAAATACCGTTCAAATGTAGTCATTTTATCCCTGCCGTACAGCGGAGAATCCGCACCGTTCCACAAGAACCACAAAATGTCCCTGCCCACTCGCTTTTCTTCTTCATTCACGGAGAAAAACGCTTTTCTGGCGCAGCGCTCAAGTTCATCGTAAAGTTCTTTTCCGCATAAATCTTCACCAAAAAGATTTATATTTCTGAAACTGCCGTCCTCATTCATCGGAATACAACCGTGGAAAAGCAGATTATTATTGCAAACCTTATAAAGACTTCCTTTTTGCAAAAGTAAATTAATATGTGATTTCAGCTTTGAACAGTTCACAAATGAATTGCATAGCTTTGCAATTACCGACTGTTCTTCACTTGTAAGCTCATAAGGATTATTAAAATCAATTGTCGGGAAATATCGGTCAAGCATAGGATATTCCTTACCGTCAATTGTAACCGTTCCTTTGTCTGCGTCAATTTTCTCAAGCAAGCGTCTGTTATCCATATTATACTCGGGATGTTTTGCTATTAACTGTCCCTCAAGTTTAAACTGAATAATCGTAATCGCCTTGTGCATTTTCATTGCGAGCACAGTTTGAGTATCCATTTCACTGCCGTGGCGACTGCGAATTGTAAACTGAGCGCACGGATCGTCTGCATAGGTTTCCATTGCAAACAGTACAAGCGGCATCATACTGATTCCGTAACCGTTTTCAAGCACGGAAAGATTATCGTACAAAAGGCTTGTACGCACAATATTGGCAATGCAGGCAGGCTGACCCGCAAAAGCACCCATCCACAATACATCGTGGTTTCCCCACTGAATGTCAAGCGAATGATAATTCATCAGGCTGTCCATTACAAAATGCGAGCCATAGCCTCTGTCATAAATATCGCCGATAATATGCAGATGGTCGATAACAAGCCTTTGAATAAGGTTTGACATCTCAACTATAAACTCGTCCGCACAACCTATCTCTATAATTGTATTTATAATTTCATCATAATAAGCCTTTTTATTGAGAACTTCTTTTTTCTCTGTAATAAGCTCCTCAATAACATATCTGAAATTTTCAGGCATAGCTTTTCTGACCTTTGAGCGTGTGTATTTTGAAGATACAATCTGACACACAGACACAAGTCTGTACAGCGTTGTGCGATACCAACTGCTGTCGGCTCTGCCCTGATTTTTTACATACTGCAATTTTTCTGACGGATAATAAATAAGTGAAGCCAAATCTTCTTTTTGGTCTTCAAAAAGAGTATCGCCGAAGACATCGTCAATCTTTTTCATCACAGCGCCCGACCCGTTGCGCAGTACATGGGCAAAGGCTTTGTATTCGCCGTGAATATCAGACAAAAAATGCTCTGTTCCCTTTGGCAAATTTAAAATTGACTGCAAATTAATAATTTCCGTTGCAGCACTGTCTATGGTCGGATATTGCTTTGAAAGACATTCCAAAAATCTTATTTTTTCCATAAATTCACCGCCAATTTCATTATACCCTTATTATATATTCAACTCTTGCATAATTCAATATTTTTTATAAAAATCAATAAATCTGTTATGCCGAAAGTCAATAGCAAACGCTTTAGATTTTACAATTTGCATTATTCAGGATATTGAACAAAATCAATATAAAATGTATAATAAAATAAAATTCAACAATACTTGGAGGCATACAATGTCTGAAAAACGAAAATACACACTCGGAGAAGAAATTTTTAACTCTGTATCGCACGGTGTGGGCGCTTGCCTGTCTGTTGCCGGAACAGCAGTAATGATAGTCGCCTCGGTAATCCACACCGATGTATGGGGAATTGTCAGCTCGTGTATATACGGTGCTTCGCTGATTATTCTTTACACAATGTCAACTCTTTATCATTCGTTTACAAACAAAAAAGCCAAGGCTTTTTTCAGAATAATGGACCACAATACAATTTTTCTGCTGATTGCGGGAACATACACACCCATTACTCTTTACTATCTGCAAGGCGCAGTAGGTTGGATATTATTCGGCATAGTGTGGGGTGCGGCAATATTCGGAATTGTAATGAATTCAATTAACCTTGAAAAAGCACGAATACCGTCAATTTTCTGCTATGTGGCAATGGGATGGGTAATAATCTTTGCCATAAAACCGCTTATTGCATCAATGCCGAGTATTTCACTTGTATTTTTAATAATCGGCGGAGCTTTCTATACACTCGGAATTATATTTTACGCAATAAAAAAGGTAAAATACTTTCACTCAATATGGCATCTCTTCACCATTGCAGGCAGTGTTTTTCACTACTTTGCAATCTTACTCGGATTCTGGAATATATAACAAAAAGCGACTGTCTGCGGGCAGTCGTTTTTCATTGAAGCAGCGTTTGCAAACCGATAATTAATCCTATATTTTTCGGCTCTATGTCAATAGTTGGGGTAAATCCAAAAAATAAGAAAGATTCTTTATCAAAAGTTGGGGGAAATTATGATTTTCGCACAAATTAAGCAAAATAATTTTTAAATTCAGGTCAAGCCTTTTACCTTTTATAATTGCTTGATAAAACAATTTGCTAAATCATAATAACTCAACCGTTAATGAATAACCGTTACTCTTCTTCCGGGTATGTCATTCCCCATTCTTTGCGAATATCGGTCATAATTTTCATTACATCTCTTGTAAAATCAAGGTGCATTAAGTCAGCGTTACCTGCAACCGTTTGCTCCATATCTTCAACTTCATAAAGCAGGGCATTCTTGGTTTCGCCCTCACTTACAGTTTCTGTATGTCCGTCATCTGTGTATGTTATAACCGCTTTCTGTCCTCTCGGATATTCAAAAATTTCAACATATCCTTTGTCAAAAGCAATTGTGCCACGCTTTGGCTGTTTTGCGTGCAGTGAAAGTATCACAGACGCCATCTCTTCCTCTTTGTTTTTAAGAAGAATACTTGCCTGTTCGTCAACTCCCGTTTGCGCATATTTGACTTGTGAGAGCACTTCATTAGGGCAAGAGGTCATAAACCATCTTACAAAAGAAAGCGCATATACGCCAATATCAAGCATTGCACCGCCCGCAAGATTTCTGTTAAAAAATCTGTTTTTCATATTATATTCTTTGTAACTGCCAAAATTCATCTGCAAAAGTCTTAACTCGCCCAAATCGCCCGACTGTATTTTTTCGTTGAGCGCTTTATAAATCGGCATATGGTAAATTGTCATAGCCTCGGCAAGCACAACATTATTTTCCTTTGCAAGTTTTATTGCCTCTTCAAGTTCTTCCGAATTAAGCGTTATTGATTTTTCGCAAAGCACATGCTTTTTCGCTTTCAGCGCCTTTCTTAAATAAGAAATATGTGTATTATGCGGTGTAGAAATGTAAATAATATCAACATTTTCATCTTCAAACAGCTCGTCAATGCTGTTATAAACCTTTTCAATACCGTACTTTTCGGCAAAAGCAACCGCTTTTTCGTGAGTTCTGTTTGCCACAGAGTAAAGCTTTTGTCCACGGCTCTGCATTGCTTGCGCAAGCTCGTTTGCAATTACACCGCAACCAAGTGTTGCCCAATTAAATGTCTTCATCATCACCATCTCCGTTTCATAATATAATACTTTCGTATTACAAAATCAGTATAGCATTACCAACGGCAATTGTAAATGTAACTGATGTTAATAATAAGTCAAATTTTGCTTTTTCATTTATAATAATTGCAGATTTTGATAATATCATTTATAATTATACCAGGAAATAAATAACTAAGATGTAATTACAACTTCCGCACCTTCTCCGATAGAGCAAACCGAAGCAAAAGAAAATGCTTATTATAACTTTTGGAACCTTGAATAAAATCAATCCGCTAAAATAATTTAACCTAAGACCTAAAACCGCCGCTCAGATTTTTACTGAGCGGCGGTTTACTGTCTTAATTATTGATATTGTTTTTAATATTTGGATAATATTTTTAGAATCACATATTATTCCATTCACGCATAACCTTTCTTAATTTTAAATCGATATCAATTCTTGTCTGCCGACATTCATCGGCATGCTCTTTAGCTGATTTAAAAATAAATTTCATAACAAATTTTGAAAAGCCCGGCACAAGTAATTTAATTAATGTTTCAGGGAACACAAAATGAGTTCCGTATTTGTACACAAGCACCTCGTAATCACACTTATGAGGTGTTTTCTTTAATCGCTCGTCCATTCGTCTTATATACTTTCCCGTATTCCATAAAGTATCGTCATCTGCGCCGATTAAACATAACTTTCCGCAAATATTTTCAACCTTAATCATTTCTTTTTCGGTGAGATTATACGCTTTTTCGGAATCATCAAAAAGTTTTCTTGAACACAGCATATTGCCTGTTCCTTTTGTTTCCTGTTCTATCACTTTCCAATAATCAGGGTGTTTATACACAAAAGGCATATAATCAAGAGGTTTTCCATGCCACGATAATGTAGATTCACCCTCAATAGGCCATTCTTTACAGCCATCTTTATTACCTTGCATAAACCCCTGCCATACAAAGTCGCTTGGCGTCATTGCAACAGTTAAAGTAATATCAGAAAAATAAGATGCCGCCACCAAAGCAAGCATAAGCAACATACAGGCAAAAATAAAAATCCGTCCTCAATGAGAACGGATTTTGGTGGGAGAAGGTGGATTCGAACCACCGAAGTCAGTGACAACAGATTTACAG
>OHFI01000767.1_pt1 | contig 11637 bp, 9 predicted proteins | sample 1567431 | NCBI WGS metagenome assembly OHFI01 (sample SAMEA3879569, study PRJEB24766) | human gut metagenome | biome: human-associated habitat; feature: feces | place: USA | collected 1985/1987 | reverse complement strand
GACGCTTGCAGTTTACTACTGCTCGAAACAAAAACAATGATACTACGAGAAACACGAAATCGGAATGACGCAGATGACGCTAATGACGCTAATGACGCTGAATCTGGGATATGGTATAGGGATATCCCCAAAACAGCGTCATTAGCGTCATCTGCGTCACTATCGTCACGCAAGAACAGCGCGGGGGTCTGGGGTACACCCCAGAAATGCGTTTGTGGATATCCAAATGCTATGCTAGCAAAACACGTTCCTGTCCAAAGCGAAGACAATCAAGGCGGATACACATACAAATTCACATATACTCCAGAGTGAATCAGTTTAGATTCATCCAAAAATCTTGACTCGAAAAAGTGAATCAGTTTTGATTCACTCTGCACAAATGAACTGCTTTTTATTAAAAAAGTCCACCAGGATTTCTCAAGATAGCGCATAAGGCTATAGAAAATCCTGATGGACGAAGCAGCTAAACCAGAAACAAAATCAGAAAGGCTCAGAACAGCGTCGGAGTAATGACCTTACCCCGGCTGCTTGCCGATGTAAGCCAGGATGCCGCCGTCAACGTAGAGGATCAGGCCGTTGACGAAGTCGGAAGCCTCGGAAGCCAGGAAGACGGCGGGGCCGCCCAGATCCTCGGCCTTGCCCCAGCGCTCGGCAGGGGTCTTGGCAACGATGAACTGGTCAAACGGATGACGGCTGCCGTCGGGCTGGATCTCGCGCAGAGGTGCGGTCTGCGGGGTGGCGATGTAGCCGGGTCCGATGCCGTTGCACTGGATGTTGTACTTGCCGTACTCGGAGGCGATGTTCTTGGTCAGCATCTTCAGACCGCCCTTGGCAGCGGCGTAGGCGGAGACAGTCTCGCGGCCCAGCTCGCTCATCATGGAGCAGATGTTGATGATCTTGCCGCCACCCTGCTCGATCATATCGGGAATGACCGCCTTGGCGACGATGAAGGGGGCGTTCAGGTCAACGTCGATGACCTGACGGAACTGGGCAGCGGTCATCTCGATCATCGGGATGCGCTTGATGATGCCGGCGTTGTTGACCAGCACATTGATGTGACCGACTTCGGCGGTGATCTTCTTGACCATCTCATTGACGGCGTCCTCGTTGGTGACATCGCAGACATAGCCGTGGGCCTCGATACCGGCCTCCTTGTAGGCAGCCAGACCCTTATCGACCAGCTCCTGCTTGATGTCGTTGAAAACGATGGTGGCGCCGCAGTTGGCCATTGCGGTGGCAATGGCAAAGCCGATGCCGTAGGATGCGCCGGTGATGAGGGCAACCTTGCCGGTCAGGTCAAAGGATTTGGGTGTGCAGACAGACATAAAAATACCTCCTGTTGAATGAAAAAATCGGTTTATCTTTCCAGTCCGTAGGGCACCGGGTGGCTGCCGTAGCGGTTGGCGGGGCTGCCGGTCAGGGTCAGCGTCAGGGTATTTTCGCCGGGGGTCAAAAGCCCCGCCAGCGGGAATTTGTGCGGCGGCCAGAAGGAGACGCCCGCCGGCTGGCCGTTGACAGTCAGCTCGGCCATCTCCTGCCCGGTCAGGGTCAGCAGCGGCGTGGCGGTCTGCAGCTCCGTTGCTGTGATCTGCAGTGTGGCGCGGTAGGTCTTGGTGAGATGGGCCGCGTCCTCGTCCGCAAGGGCAAAGTCTGGTGCAGCCAGCGACAGATAGGTAGGCGGCAGGGGAAGGGCCTCGCTTTCCCGCGCAGTGCAGGTGAACAGCAGCAGGCTGCCGCGCGCGGGCAGCTCCAGCGGCAGGCAGGCCCCCTTGGCGGTACGCTCGGCCGGGCAGGCGCAGGGCTGGCCGTTCCACAGATCGTACCGGCAAAGCGGAGCATCCACCGGCAGGGTCAGTCGGGTCTTGATGGGGGTGTTGCCCTCGTTGACCAGCAGCCAGCAGGCGCGCCCTTCCTTATTAAAAGAGGCGCAGCGCAGCATGGGCTGCGGCGGGTCGCAGCGGCAGTCCGACTCGAGCGCCGAGACCTCCGGATGCGCAGCGTCCGGGAGCTGATGGATGAACTGATGGACGATTGGAGGAAACACCAATGAAGCTTGCCATTCTGTATGCCGGTCAGGGCTCTCAGCACCCCGGCATGGGCAAAGACCTTTACGAGAGATACCCCGAGTTCCAGGAGGCGTTCAACGCCGCAGACCTTGACTTTGATTTGGAGAGCGTCTGCTTCGACGATCCGGAAGGCGTTTTGAATCTGACTCAGTACACCCAGCCCTGCATGGTGGCCTTCGCCGCCGGTATCACGGCTGTCCTGAAGGAAAACGGCATCAAGGCCGACTATCTGGCCGGTCTGTCGCTGGGCGAATACTCCGCGCTGGAAGCCGCCGGTGTCTTCACGGCCAAGCAGGCTGTGGAGCTGGCTGCCTTCCGCGGCAAGGCCATGGCCGACGCCGCCAAGGGTATCGAGTGCGGCATGACCGCTGTGATGAACCTTGACCGCGACGCACTGGCAAAGTGCTGCGAAGAGGCATCCGTTCTGGGCTGTGTCCAGATCTGCAATTACAACTGCCCGGGTCAGCTGGTCATCGGCGGCGAGAAAGCCGCTGTGGAGCAGGCCGCCGCGCTGGCAAAGGAAGCCGGTGCCCGCCGCTGCATCCCGCTGAAGGTCAGCGGCCCCTTCCACACAAAGCTGATGGCTCCCGCAGGGGATGCGCTGGCACAGCGCTTTGCGGGCGAGAACTTCGGCACCATGGAGACGCCGGTGCTGTTCAACTGTCTGGGGCATGAAAAGGCCGAGACCGACAGCATCCCGCAGCTGCTGGTAAAGCAGGTGCAGAGCAGCGTCTACATGGAGGACACTTTGCGCCGCTTGGGTGAGCTGGGTGTGGACCACATTCTGGAAGTCGGCCCCGGCAACGCCCTGAGCGGTTTTGTGAAAAAGACCCTGCCCGGGGTGGTCTGCACCGCAGTGGAGACCCCGGAACAGCTGGATGCGGTGCTGACCGCATGGAAGGATGCAGAATGAGTGAAGAAAAGCTGACCCGCGCCGCCATTGTTACCGGCGGCAGCCGGGGCATTGGCCGCGCAGTGTGCGTGGCACTGGCAAAGCAGGGCTGCAATGTGGTGGTCAACTACTGCCACGGCGCAGAGCCTGCGGAGCAGACGGCAGCGCTCTGCCGCGCCGAGGGCGTGCAGGCGGTGACCGTGCAGGCGGATGTATCCACCGCCGAGGGCTGCAAGGCGCTGTTCGATGCCGCTGCAGAGGCCTTTGGCCGGGTGGATGTGCTGGTGAACAACGCGGGCATCACCCGGGACAACCTGATTTTGCGCCTGACCGAGCAGGATTTTGACGCGGTGCTGGACACCAACCTGAAAAGCGCCTTTCTCTGCTGCAAGGAGGCCGCCCGCCGCATGGTGCGCCAGCGGCATGGCCGCATCATCAACCTGTCCAGCGTGGTGGCCCTGCGGGGCAACGCCGGCCAGACCAATTACGCCGCCAGCAAGGCGGGCCTGATCGGCCTGACCAAAAGCCTTGCCCGCGAGCTGGCAAGCCGCAATGTGACCGTGAATGCGGTCGCGCCGGGCTTTATCGAGACCGACATGACCGCCGCCCTGACGGAAGCCGTCCGTGCCGAAATATTTACCCATTTTTCTTCCTCCCTGTCAGCGCTGGGCGGCAATGTCGCCGCTGCGCTTGTAGATGCTCGCCGCCGGCACGGTGCCCCGCACCGAGGACAGCGGATATACCCGGCTGCCCCGTCCGATGACGCTGCCGGGGTTCAGCACACTGTTGCAGCCCACCTCCACGCCGTCGCCCAACATGGCGCCCACCTTCTTGCGTCCGGTGTCGATGCGCTCCGCGCCGTCCGTGACCACCACATGGGTCTTATCGGACTTCACATTGGAGGTGATGGAACCGGCGCCCATGTGGGATTTGTAGCCCAGAATGCTGTCGCCCACATAGTTGTAGTGAGGCGTCTGCACGCCGTCGAACAGGATGACGTTCTTCAGCTCCACGGAGTTGCCCACCACGCAGTGGGCGCCCACCAGCGCGCCGCCGCGGATAAAGGCGCAGTGGCGCACCTCCGTCTCCGGGCCGATGATGCACGGCCCGGTGATGGACGCCGTGGGCGCGACGTGCGCCGTCCGGTGCACCCACACCTCCGGGCCAAAGGGCAGATATTCGCTGTCCAGCTGTGCGCCCAGCGCACGGATGCAGTCCGCCAGGTCGGAGAGCGCCTCCCAGGGATAGGTAAAGCGGGCCAGGTAGTCCCCCGCCAGTGTATGTGTCAGATCATAAAGGTCGTTGATGGTGTACATAGTCTCCTCCTTCGCGCCTGTGCTACTGTACGCACCGCGCCGGGATGTTATGTGCTAAGTATACTATCCGGTGCGGCATTTGGCAAGTGGGGGACAGAAAAAACACCCCCGCGCCGCTTTGGCGCAGGGGCGTTTTCAGCCATTTCAGTTGTCCAGCGGCTTCATAGTCGGAAACAGGATCACGTCGCGGATGGAGTCGGTGCCGCAGAGCATCATGGCGCAGCGGTCGATGCCGAAGCCCAGGCCGCCGGTGGGCGGCATACCGTACTCCAGCGCCATGACGAAGTCCTCGTCCATCATGTCGGCCTCCTCGTCGCCGTTGGCGCGCTTGGCGGCCTGCGCCTTGAAGCGCTCGTACTGGTCGATGGGGTCGTTCAGCTCGGAGAAGGCGTTGCCCATCTCGCAGCCGCAGATGAACATCTCATAGCGCTCCGTCAGCTCGGGCTGAGTGGGGCTGCGCTTGGCCAGCGGGCTGACCTCCACGGGGTACATGGTGATAAAGGTAGGCTGGATCAGCGTCTCCTCCACCTTCTGGTCAAAGGTCTCATACAGGGCGTTGCCCCAGGTATGGGCCACGCCGTCCATGTCCACGCCCACGCTCTTGGCCAGCTCCACGCCCTTGTCGGCATCGCCGATGCAGGCCATGAAGTCCGCGCCGGTGACGTTCTTCACCGCGTCGGCCATGGTGACGCGGGGCCAGCCGGGGGTCAGGTCGATGTCGTGACCCAGCCACTGCACATGGTAGGTACCCAGGATCTCCTTGGCGGCACCGGTGAGGATGCCCTCCAGGATATCCATCATGCCGTCCAGATTCGTGTACGCCTGGTACAGCTCACAGGTAGTGAACTCGGGGTTGTGCTTGGTGTCCATGCCCTCGTTGCGGAAGATACGGCCCACCTCGTACACGCGCTCCAGACCGCCCACGATCAGCCGCTTCAGGTGCAGCTCGGTGGCGATGCGCATATACATGTCGATATCCTGCGCGTTGTGGTGGGTGATGAAGGGGCGTGCGCTTGCACCGCCGGGGATGGATTGCAGAATCGGTGTTTCCACTTCCGTATAGCCGGCTTCGTCCAGTACGGCACGCATGGTCTTGATGATTGTGGCGCGTTTCAGGAATGTTTCCTTGACGCCGTCGTTCACGATGAGGTCCACGTAGCGTTGGCGGTAGCGCAGTTCCGGGTCGTCGAACGAGTCGTAGGCCACACCGTCTTTATATTTTACGATAGGAAGCGGTTTGATGCTTTTGGCAAGCACGGTCAGCTTCTGGGCATGGATACTGATTTCGCCCATCTGAGTGCGGAATACAAAGCCTTCGATACCGATGAAGTCGCCTAAATCGAGCAAGCGTTTGAATACGGTATTATACATTTCCTTGTCTTCGCCCGGACAGATGTCATCGCGGGTGATATATACTTGGATACGGCCTTTGGAGTCCTGTAATTCGATGAAAGAGGCTTTCCCCATGACGCGGCGGCTCATGATGCGTCCGGCTACGGATACGTGGCGCGGTTCGGCGTCGTCTTTGAATTCTTTTTTAATATCGGTAGAGAAAGCGTTGGTTACATACTCTGCTGCGGGATAGGGTTCGATACCCATCGCGCGAAGTTCATTCATGCTGTTGCGACGAATGATTTCTTGTTCACTTAGTTCTAATACGTTCATTTCGCTATAATTCACTCAATTTGGGGACAAAAATACGAAACATTTTTCAGATAGCGAACCTTTAGGGGAATTTATTCGCCGTATGCTCCGTGTGCTCTGTGGCAGGTTGTGGGATAATCGCCGGGTAAGTTCTCGGGAGAAGGAGCCTTGGGTCGAGCTTGATACGCTTTCTTCCCTGTCTCTGATACGCTTCCGGTAGGAGAGAGTGCGGTTCTTCCTTAAGACGGGACGCGATACTTGCTCACCTGACGAATTTTGAGTACCTTTGCGCCCTCGAAAAAACAGGTAAAAAGTATGGCAGGACAAAAAACACCCACAGCGTTGGGCACGGAGAATATAGGTAAATTACTGATGCAGTACGCCGTTCCGGCAATCATCGCCATGACGGCATCTTCCTTATATAATATGGTGGACAGTATCTTCATCGGTCACGGTGTGGGCACAATGGCTATTTCGGGACTGGCGTTGACTTTCCCCTTGATGAACCTTGCAGCGGCTTTCGGTTCGCTGGTAGGTGTGGGAGCGGCTACGTTGATTTCCGTCAAGCTCGGGCAGAAGGACTATGACACGGCGCAGCGGGTACTGGGCAATGTATTTGTGCTGAATATTCTGCTGGGTGTGGCTTTTACGGTGGTTGTAATTGCATTCCTCGACCCTATTCTTTACTTCTTCGGCGGCAGTGACGAGACTGTGGGGTATGCGCGCGATTATATGCAGATTATCCTTCTTGGCAATGCCGTTACGCATCTTTATCTGGGGTTGAATGCGGTGCTACGTTCTTCGGGGCATCCGCAGAAGGCGATGTATGCCACCATTGCCACGGTGATTATCAATACGATACTCGACCCGGTGTTCATCTACGGTTTCGGCTGGGGCATTCGCGGGGCGGCCATTGCCACGATTGTGGCGCAGGTCCTATCATTGATATGGCAGCTCAGGATATTCAGCAATAAAGACGAACTGCTGCATTTTCACCGCGGTATTTTCCGTTTGAAGCGTAAGATAGTCTTCGATTCACTGGCTATCGGCATGTCGCCGTTCCTGATGAATATGGCGGCATGTTTCATCGTAATCCTTATCAATCAGGGATTGAAAAAGTATGGCGGCGATTTGGCTATCGGCGCTTTCGGCATTGTCAACCGGCTGGTATTTATCATCGTAATGATTGTAATGGGACTGAACCAGGGAATGCAGCCCATTGCGGGCTATAACTTCGGAGCCGGACAGCATGCCCGTGTCATCAAGACTCTGAAACTGACGATAATCTATGCAACCTGCGTCACTACTTTCGGCTTTATTGTAGGTATGCTCTTCTCCGACTGGGTGGTGAGTATCTTTACCTCGGATGCCGAACTGATTGCCCTTTCGGCAAAGGGCCTGCGCATTGTGGTGATGTTTTTCCCCATTATAGGCTTTCAAATGGTTACCGCCAACTTCTTCCAGAGTATAGGAATGGCGAGTAAGGCAATATTTCTTTCCCTTACCCGCCAGATGATGGTGTTGCTGCCTTGCCTGATAATTCTGCCCCGTTTTTTCGGCGTGGCAGGCGTTTGGTACAGTATGCCGATTTCCGACTTGCTGGCCAGTCTGATAGCGGGCACGATGCTGGTGTGGCAGCTCCGCAAATTCAAGGCGCAGGCATAAGGTGGTATTATGTTAAAACAAAGATACTTACTACCGGTCTCTTTTCAGTTACATCCAACTTTCATCAGTTTGGCAGCGGAACCATGGGTCTGCGTCCGTGATTCAGTTTCAAGCCTGCTTTATAGGACTCCGGACCGTGCAGGTTCTTTATATCCATCTCACCGAGATTAACCAGAATGCCGCGTGCCATGAGGCCGGCATCTTCGTTTGCTTTGCGCGGAAGTGTTTCGGCTTTGTCTTTCAGGTCTGCCAGATGCACGCGGATGGCGGGCTGCATGGCTTTATCCAGAGAGAGGCATTCCAGCAGGGAATAACCGATTTTTCTATCGGCTTCTTTTGCCGGATTATTCAGGCGTTCGATGCCTTTGGCGGTTTCTCCCAGATAAGCGGCGGCATAGGCGGCTTCGCAGGCTATGTAGGGGTCGGCATCCTTGAGCAAGGCAAGCAGAGGTGCGGGACAGGTTTTCAATTCTCCTTTGGCTCCGAGTTGTGCCAAACCGACGGACGCCCAATAGCGCATTTCGGGATATTGGCTGGACAGTGCTTTCTCAAATACGGGAGCATCGTCTGCATGGGCTGTACCTGCCAGCTCTACGAGGTTGTACAGCTCGTTCAAAGGGTATTTCTCTTTGCGTACTTTATCATACAATACCACATTCTCGCGAGAGGTGGGTATGAAGAAACCCAGGTCTTTGGTGGCGCGGATATGGTCGGAAAGGGCTGTACGCATCTTTACCAGCACTTCTGCGTATTCGGGAGAGTCGGACAGGTTGTGCAGTTCACCGGGGTCTTTTTCAAGGTCGAACAGCATTTCGGCAGGATGGGCATTGAACGTCTGCGCCCAGTTGGGGTTGGTGTTGTGTCCGCCTAAAACCAGCTTGTCCCATGCTTTGTTGGACGGCATGCCCCATTGGTAGTAATTGCGCAGGGCAAACTGACGGTAGGGTATGTAGCTGCGGATGTATTTGAAGCGTCCGTCGGTTGCGGCACGTACCGGCATGAAGTGGTGCAGTTGGTTGGCCGCCAGTGCGAACTGGATTTCACGCTTTTCATCGGACGCGTACTTCCCGAACAATGCCTTTCCCTGCATGTGTTTGGGCGGTTTTACGCCTGCAAGACTAAGTACGGTAGGTCCCAAGTCTGTGAAGTTGACCAAAGAATAATCTTTGCCGGATGCTTTTTCTCCCGCCAGGTGTTGCCACTTGGGTGGGAAGTAGGCTATTAGGGGCACTTCCAGACCGCTTTCATACAAATAGCCTTTGCCGCGTGGAACGCAACCGCCGTGGTCGCTGAAGAAGAAGATAATCGTGTTGTCGTCCAGTCCTTTTTCTTTCAGGTCTTTCAGGAAGAACCCCAGCCATGTGTCCACATCCTGCACGGCTTCCAGGTGGCCGGCATAGTCGGAACGTACTTCGGGCAGGTCGGGCACGTAGGCAGGTAGGGTGAGCAGTTCCGGATAAATGCCCTCTTGGGTGTAATCTCGCCGTCCGTCGGTATGGAAGGTGCGGATACGTCCCATGTGCGAGGTCACCGTATTGTATACGGCGAAGAAAGGCTGGTCTTTACCACGCTTCGGGCTGTTGTAAGAGGCTTCTCTCGTACATTCGTCCCAGCAGCTTTTGTTGTCCGTGGTGGAATTGTAGTGTGTCTTGCTGTTGTTGGTGCAGTAATATCCGGCTTCGCGCAGCCATTGCGGGAAGAAGATGTTTGCCGGGGTGTCGTATGGAACCGGATGGACATCCATTCCGTAGGTCGAGGAGTAGCAACCCGTAATGAGCGATGAGCGTGCGGCCGAACTTTGCGGGGCCACCGACCATGCGTTCATGAATTGTATGCCGCGGGCAGCCAGACTGTCTGCATTGGGGGTGTGCACATCCTTGTTGCCGTAGCAGCCGAATTCGTAAGCACTGGTATCTTCGAAGGTGAGCCAGAGAATATTGGGCCTTTCGTTTTTCTTGTTGTCTGCCGCATCCGCTTGGGCGGTATGCAGCCCGCAGAAAGCGGTACACATGAGTAGAGATAAGTTTTTCATGCTATATAAATGTTAGTTTTACATGTTATATCGGTTTTTTCAGTAGTGTTTGCTAAGGTAGGGCATTTGTTCTGATAAGCATGCCTGATGTGTTTAAAAAGCTGCTAATATTGTTTTGGCATGCAGGTTTTCAACAAAATTGATGAAGATTCAACAAAATTGCAGAACCGGTAAACGTATGTTGCGGTGTATTGGAGAAAATAAGGACGCTATATTACCGGAATGTCTTACTTTTGAAAAATAAATCTAATAGTGTATAATGGTATGAGAAACATCGTTTTTATAGTGATTGCGTTTGTACTTTCTTTCTCGGGACGTGTATGTGCCGGAAATCCCGTTTATTCAGACAACTCCTTGCGCAATGATGCGGAGAAACTGCTGGTGGAGTGGGTGGATGCTCTGCTGACCTACCAATGCGAAGGGCTGCATCCGTCGCTCGACGGCGGTATTCTGTGTCCCGCCTGTGCCCGCATTCACGGACGGATAGGAGACACGGTTCTTCCTCTGATGTATCTGGCAGACAAAACCGGCAATGACAAATATCTGCTTGCCGCCAAGAAACTGATGAAATGGATGGAGAACGTGCACCGTCCGGACGGCTCCTGGATGAACGATGTACACGTATCCGATTGGAGCGGGACTACCGTATTCGCCGCTATTGCTCTGTATGAGGCAGTGCATTATCACGGGCATCTGCTGGATGACTCTACGCGTAACCATTGGAAAGAGCAGTTGTTGGAAGCCGGCGAATTCATGATGAAGAATCCGCAGATGTACAGCCGCCGTATGCAGGGGAGTATGAAGCGCCTGAACAATGTGAACTATTCCGCTTCGGTGACGTATGCCTTGCAGGCTCTTGGAGAGATGTTCGACCGCCCGGACTTCAAGGAGGAAGCCCGGATTGTTGCTTCGGACTTGAAGAAGTTCTTTACGGCGAACGATTTCTTTTTATACGGCGAAGGGCCTAAAATATGGACACCTACCAAGAACGGCTGCCTCCCGGTGGACTTGGGATATAATGTAGAGGAATCCTTGCCTAATCTGGCTTATTATGCGCTTATGGTGAACGACCGGGAGTTGCTCTCCATCGTGGAACGCTCCATGAATACCCATCTGGAATTTATGTTGCCCGACGGTGCATGGGACAACAGTTGGGGCACGCGCAGTTTTAAGTGGACATATTGGGGCGGACGTACAAGCGACGGCTTTATGGGCGGTTATTATGCCATGGCTGCGCATCATCCGGAGTACCTGGAGGCTATTCGCCGCAATATACAATTACTGAAAAAATCGACGGATGACGGTTTGCTTCATGCCGGACGCGATTATCGGGCCTCTGGCATTCCGGCTTGTATTCATCATACCTTCGGACATGCCAAGGCGCTGACGGCTTTTCTTGAGCTTCCACCCGTCAAGACGCAACAATACAAGGCATTGCCGCGCGATAATGCTTATGGGGTAAAGTATTTCCGGGATATTCGTACATGGCTGGTTGCAGAAGGTCCGTGGCGTTCTACATGTACCGGTTTCGATGCGGAATATAAGGTAAAAGGAACTCATCCCATGGGAGGCGCCGTTTCTCTGTTATGGCACGAACAGGCTGGTCCGGTATTTGCCGCTACGACCAACCGGTATGCTTTGATAGAAGCACCCAATATGCAGAGCAACAGTCGGAAGTATATAATGAGCGGAACGCCGCGGATTGAAATGGTGCAATACGGAACGATTTACAGTAATCTGGACGACTTGGATACGGATATTACGTATACTAAAGAAAAAGATACGCACCGTTTCCATGTCAATACCCATCTGGTGGATGCCGACCAGCAGACTCCGATTCAGGGAGCGATTCCCGTAACGTTGGATTATGTGTATTCCCAACAGGGCTTGTCGATAGAAATGGAACATTGCCCTTTGACCGCCTGCCTGGTTTTACCGGTTATCGCCGCGCCTTCGGAAGTTGTGGATATTACGCCGGAAGGCATGCGCCTTCAGAAAAAGGACGGCGTGTTGGAGGTAGTT
>OHFI01000759.1_pt1 | contig 11747 bp, 9 predicted proteins | sample 1567431 | NCBI WGS metagenome assembly OHFI01 (sample SAMEA3879569, study PRJEB24766) | human gut metagenome | biome: human-associated habitat; feature: feces | place: USA | collected 1985/1987 | reverse complement strand
CGATCTTGTCGATGGTAGCCTCAATTTGGGCCTTGTCAAAAATCAGGTTTGCCATTGCTCTCTCCTTTTTAAATTGCGAATCCGCTTATACCAGCGCCACTGTCTTTCCGGCGGGGATCTCATAGTGGCGGCCGTCCACCTCGACCCAGATGGACTGGGCGTTGGGGTTGCAGACCTTATCGCCCGCGGCGGTGTACTGCAGGCGGGCGGCATCGGCCATGTAGTCCACGATCTCGATGTTGGTGGCGTACCAGGTGTCCTCGCGCCCGCCGGCCAGCTGGCAGAACTGCTCTATCAGGGCCCAGTCCTCCTCGGTGCGGAACTCAAAGCTGTGGCCCCAGACATACATCATGTAGAGATACTGCGTCTTGTACAGCTCTACAAAGCGCTTGCCATCCTCCAGCAGGTTGTGGGTGTGGTGGCAGGTGGCTTTCCATGTCATAAAATCGTGGGGCATCGCAAAGTCGTGGGTGTCACCCACCACGCGGGCGTAGCGGATGCCCAGCGCGGGCAGCAGGGCGGCGATCTCCGGTGTCCAGCTGCCGTTGGGGTAGGCAAGGCCGCGCACGGGGTAGCCCATGACGCCCTCAAGCTGCATACGATCGGCCAGCACCTGCCGGGCGGTCTGGTCCAGCGGGCTGCGGGAGATGGTGGGGTGGTGGTAGGTATGGCAGGCGACCTCATGGCCCTTGTACAGCTCGACCCACTCGCTCTCCGGGATGCGCTCGGGGCGGGGCAGGCCGCCGTTCAGATTGAAGGTGCCCCGGATGCCGTAGCGGTTGAACAGCTCGACAAGGCGGCGGTCCTCCAAACGGCCGTCATCATAGCTCATCGTCAGCACCTTATGCTTGCCGCCGGGGAAGCAGGTATAAATGACCTTCGGTTCGGTGTAGTTCATAAACAAAACCTTCTTTTTTGTCAAAATTTATTTGAAATTCGCCCGCAGCACATCCAGTGCCGGGGTGGTATCCTGCAAAAGCTGCTGCACAAAGGCCTGTGCCGTGCGGCAGGCGCCGGCGTTTTGCTGGTGGGCGTTGTCCTGCTTTGCGCCCACCCACATATAGCGGGCCTTGCAGCGCTCAGCGCCAAAGGCGGTGTTGGCGGCGGCGGTAGCGGCGCCAAGGTCGATAAACGGCGCGCCGACCTCGGCGGCAAAGGCGCGCATCGCCTCGCGGTAGGCGGCAAACGAGGGGTAGCAGACACCGGCCTCGTCAAACTCGCGCATCGCCACGGGGGAGGCAAAGATGCACACTGCGCCGTGGCTGCGGGCAGCGTCCCAGAAGGGGCGCAGGCTCTCGCCGAAGGCATCCGCCGGGACATAGCGCTCGGCCTTTGCGCGGTTGGCATCGTTATGGCCGAAGCTGACCACCAGCAGATCACCGGGGCGGATATGCGCGGCAATGTCGTCCAGCCGCCCCTCCTCGCGGAAGGTCTTGCTGCTGCGGCCCGCCATGGCGCAGTTGTCAATGACAAGGCCCGGCAGCTCGTAGCGCATCTCCTGCGGGAAGGGGCAGTCCGCGCGGTGGGCAGTTTGACATACAGCATCACCGTGCGCCAGCGTGTGGAGCATCTCGCCCCAGCCTGTCACCGGCTTATCGCCGGGGGCGTAGCTCTGCATGATGGAATCACCCGCCATCCAGAGGGTAGGCTTGGCGTTCAGCTGCGGCAGCACATTGGCAAAATCCATGTCGTTCGCATAGTAAAAGGACGGGTAGCACGGCTGGTTGTAGCAGTTGTTCTGCCATGCCACGCCACAGCGGTACTGTGCATCGTGCATCAGGGTAAACAGCTTGTGGGGGGTAAGATCGGTGGTGGTGTAGATGCGGATGGCGGTGTCATCCGCCGTGCGCACCAGCAGCTCCTCGCGGAAATCACCCAGCACATCGGCCACCAGACAGGGGTTGCCCTTGGTGCCGTTGTTGGTGGCAGTGCCCGCGGGCTGCAGCATGACGCCGTGGGTCAGATCGTTAATGACGCCGTATTGATCGCCGTGCAGATAGTCCGCACCGTCGGTGATCTGGGTGGAAAGGTCGCCCGCCCAGTAGATTTTCATGTTGGTGCCGGGGGTGGGCAACTCCAGCGTGCGCCCGTTTACATCGTACACATCCTTGACCCAGACCTGCAGACCGCGGGTGTTCGGGTCGATCTTGCCGATCATGCAGCGGCCCAGATCCTCCTCGGCATATTCGCCAAAGCGGACATCGCCGGTCTCGGCATCGCGCAGCGCCCAGCCGTAGGGGGCGCGCTCGCCCTCCTCATAAACATTGAAGATCTCCAGACCGGGGCTGTCGGGGTCGATGTCGGCCACATGCATCGCATCGCCGTGGCCGAACTTGGCGCGGGTCCTGCCGTCCGGCAGGGTGCCGTATTTGGAGTAGAGCAGGCTTCCGTCATGGTCGATGGCTGCTGCGCCGTACACAATTTCCATGCAGCCGTCCCCATCAATGTCAGCAGTCGAAATACTGTGGTTGCCCTGCCCGGCCAGAATGCCGTACACAGGGTCGGTGCCGACAGCGAGATGGCAGCCGCTGTCGTTAAAGGGGTTCGCCATCGGCACAAAGCCGGAGTCGATACCCCATACCTTGTGAAAGCGGTTCTCAAAAAAGTCGTAGGCCGCCAGCGTGGCGCGGGTGTAGTAACCGCGGCAGGCAATCAGATAGGGGCGCTCACCGTCCAGATAGGCCACCCCGGCGTTAAAGCGGTCCACGCGGTTGCACGGCTCGATGCGGGGCATTGCATAATCGCCCCACAAAAGGCCGTCATCCACGCGGGGGTAGGGGTAGTCGATCGTGTCCAGCTCGGCGCCGTCCCCGCCGAACATCGTCAGGTACTCGGGGCCGTCATAGACAAAGCCCTCGAACCTGCGCAGCTCGTTTTTGGGGCTGCGGCTCGGCGCGTACACATCAAGGAAATAGTCGGCCAGCGCAAGGGCATCAGCCTCGCACAGGGGGTAGGCGTACTGCGGCGCAAGGCCGAAGCACTGCTCCACCGTGGCGGGCCAGCGGCCGTTTACGACCTCGGGGTGGGTGTGCCAGCGGCGGAACACCTCGGCCATATGCAGGCGGTAATCCTGCGCCGTGCAGACATAGTTGTCCGCGTGGCTGTACCCGGCGTCCAGATCCTTCTGCGGCATCGTGATATACCGGCGGGACAGCACGGTGCCGTCCGGCGCAAAGCGGGTCATCACGGTGCCGGGCGCGGTCTTGACAGCCATCTCGGCCCTGCCGTCCCCGTTGAAGTCGTACACCATAAACTGGGTGTAGTGCGCTCCGGCGCGGATGTTCTGCCCCATGTCCAGCCGCCAGACCAGCGTGCCGTCCAGCTTATAGCAGTCGATAAAGCACCGCCCGGTGTAGCCCTTGATCGACACATCGTGGGAATTGTCAGGGTCCCACTTTACAAAATACTCGTACTCACCGTCATTGTCAATATCACCCACACTCATATCGTTGGCGTGGTAGGCAAAGGGCTCCCCGGCCGGGGTCACGCCGTCCGCCGGCTTTTGCAGCGGAAGCTCATAGTACCCCTTCTGCCACGGCTTTACGCCCCTGCAGGCGGGCCCTTCTACGCCGTTTACCAGCGGGGCCACGGCGTAGGTATCCCCGCTTGTGCCCTGCGCGTCCAGATAGTTTGTGCTGTCGGTCACGGTGGCCAGCCTGACCCCGTTTTTATAGAGCACAAAGTCGGTGCCGGTCAGGCCGGTGGCGTTGTGGCCGGTGACCTCGCTTTTAAAGAGCCGCCAGCTGATAAACACACCGGTGTTTGCCGTGACAGCCACCAGTCCGCGGGACAGCGCCTCCAGCTGCTGCTGCAGCACGCGGCCCACGGGGGTCTGCACGGGTGTGCTTTCCTCCAGCAGGGCCCCGTTTTCTGCCAGCGCCTGCACCTTGATGTAATAGGGGATATGCGTCGAGCGGCAGAAGGTGAAAAGGCTTTCCCCGCTCTCGCCCGCCGTTTTGAATCGCACGGTCTCGCCAGAGCGGTCGCTCCACAAAATGCGGTAGCGGGCGGCCCCGGCCACCGGCTGCCAGCTAAGGGTGGTTTGGGCAGCCGTCTGGCTGCGCACAGAGATTTGCATGGACTTTCCCTCCATCATAAAAGAGCGCCGCAACATCCGCTGCGGCGCTCACATTCAATTAGGCTTTATCTGCTGCGTACAGGGCGTTGACTTCCTCAATGACCTGCGTGCCGCCGCGGGCATTCCACTGGTCGAAGGCAGCCTGCAGACCGGCCTCGTCGATCTGGCCGCAGATATACTGGGTGCGGGCATCGTCCAGAATTTGGACAAGGTCGCTGCCGCACTCGGCGTAGGTGTCGGACTGGGTCAGGTAGCCCAGCGCGGGGTTGAACACGGCATACTGCACATTGTTGGCAATGCTCTCCTCGTAAGCCAGCTGATAGTCAGCCTTTTCAAGCTGGTAATCGGGGTTCTGCTCAGTCAGGTAGGGGACATAGGGCACAGCCTGATTCAGACCTGCGTGCGGGCAGTTGGTGGTGTCGTACTTGCCGTTGGGAACAATCTTGCCGTCGGCGTTGATGTCATAGCAGATGTCCTTCAGGCCGTAGTCGGCCAGCGCCATCATCTCAGGGTCGCACATCTTGTCAAGGAAGTGCAGGCAGGCCTTGACGTCCTCCTCGGTCTTGGCGCCGGACTTGGTGATGAGGTAAAAACCGTTGTAGCCGGTGGTGGCAAGGGTGTGGCCGTTGATGGGGCCGACAGAGGTCATGGTGGCAATCTTGGAGGCGTCGTTTACATCGGCAATGGCGTTGTCCTCAAAGTATTTCCAGATGCGCTTGGTGCCGTCCATCGTGTCGACAAAGACACCGGTGACGCCCTTCTGGCTGTCAACCTGGAAGTTGGCAGTGTCTACGGTTGCCCAGTCGGGGCGGACCAGACCATCGGCGTAGATTTTGCGCATCCAGTCAAGGGCTTCCTTATACTCAGCGGTCTGGTGTACGGGAACCAGCTTGCCGTCCTGCTCGACCCAGCCGTTGCCGCAGCCGAACCATGTCTGGATAATATCCCATGGGCCGGTGTATTTGCACATTTCCAGACCGTAGGTGTCGTTGGCACCGTTGCCGTCCGGATCGTCATAGGTGAACTTATAGAGCATGTCATAGACATCCTCGACCGTCTTGGGGGCCTCGGTGATGCCCACGGCCTCGGCCCAGTCGGTGCGGTAGCCCAGACCGTTGCGGCCGATGGCGCGGGAGCGGGGGATGCCGATGATCTGGCCGTCCACGGTCAGGCCCTTCAGAACATCGGGGCTGATCTGGGACAGGTTGGGGTAGGCCTCGCTGTCCTGCAGATACTCGGTCAGATCCCAGAAGGCGCCGCGCTTGGCAGCATCGGCTGCGTTGGCGTTCTGGTCCAGCGTCTTGGTTGCGGTCAGGATCATCGGCATGTTGTCCTTGTCCATCAGGGTCAGGCCGAACTTCTCGCTGTAGGTGTCGTTGGCCTCGGTGCGCCACTCGACATGGGTGCCGGTGTAGGCCTCGTACTTGGCGATGACCTCATCGGAATGTTCATTGCTCAGCACATGGCCGGTGAAGTCGGGGATCATAAAGCTGACGGTGGGGGTGCCGGAGGCAGCGCTATCCGCAGAGGAAGCAGCGCTGGAAGCGGAGGTGCTGCCGGAGGCGGAGCCGCCGCAGCCTGCGAGCATGGCGGCGGACATCGCCAGCGCCATAGAGAGGGCAAGTGCCTTTTTCATTTTCGTTTTTCTCCTTTTTGTATAAAAGTGGTTGTATTGCTTGGTATCAGCCCTTGACCGAGCCGACCATGACACCTTGGGTAAAGAACTTCTGCACAAACGGATAGATGCAGAGGATTGGCAGGGTAGACAGCACCGTGGTGGCCATCTTGACAGCCTTGATGGGCGGCATACCGGCCGCGCCCCAGTCGAAGGTGGAATCCTCGGCTACCTGTGTGGTCAGGAACACCAGACGCCGCAGCACGATGGTGATGACCTCCATGTCGGAGTTGTTGATGTACAGCATCGCATTGAAGTAGCTGTTCCAGTGGCTGACCGCGTAGAACAGGCTGACCGAGGCCAGCACCGGCGCGGACAGCGGCAGGATGATGCGCACGAAGGTGATCAGATCGTTGGAGCCGTCAATGATGGCGGCCTCCTCCAGCTCCATGGGGATACCCTGAAAGTAGTTCTTGATGATGATCATGTTGAAGGCGCTCATCGCCGTGGGCAGCCAGAGCGCCCAGTAGGTGTTGCCCAGATGCAGCACATTGACCACCATAATGTAGGCGGGGACCATGCCGCCGGTGAACAGCATCGTGACGATGACCATATTGATAAAGCCGTTGCGGCCCTTGAGGTAGGGGCGGGACAGCGGGTAGGCGATCGTGCAGGAGACGAACATATTGATCAGCGTGCCGATCACGGTGACGATCACCGAATTTTTCAGTCCGCGGAACACATCGCCCTGCTTGAGGATGTACTGGTAGGCGTTCAGCGATACATCCTGCGGGATCAGGAAGAAGGGACGCTCGGTCAGCTCGCGCTCGGTCGCAAAGGAGCCGGCCACCACATAGATGAAGGGCAGCACACAGGCCAGCGCCACCAGCGCAATGATGACATACAAAAGAACCTGTACAGCCTGATCGCCGGGGGTGCGGGCCTCCAGCGTGCCGGTGGCGCGCACCTCGTCTTTCTTATGGGTAAAGGGCATTGTCATTGTAGCACAGCTCCCTTCTTTAGTACAGGCCGGACTCGCCGCACAGCTTGGCGATCTTGTTGGCGGTGACGACCATCAGCATACTGATGGTGGACTTGAACAGGCCGGTGGCGGTCGCCAGCGAGTACTGGCCGCCCGTGATGCCCTTGGTGTAGACATAGGTGTCAAACACATCGGAGGCTGCGCGGTTCATCGAGTTCTGCATCAGGAAGATCTGCTCGTAGCTGGTGTTCAGAAGCTGGCCGACCTTCATGATCAGCATCAGGACAATGGTGCCGCGGATGGCGGGCAGCGTGACATGCCACATCAGCTGCCAACGGCCTGCGCCGTCAATCTTGGCAGCCTCATACAGCTGCACATCCACGCTGGACAGCGCCGCCAGATAGATGATGGTGCCGTAGCCGGTCTCTTTCCAGATATTCTGGCCGACGATCAGCGCGGGAAAGAGCTTGGGGTCGCTGAGCAGGTCGGGCGCATTCGCGCCGAAGATCTGGGTCAGCACATGGTAGATGGCGCCGTCCGTGGTGGAGAACATCTGGAAAGTCAGCGCCGCCACAATAACGATGGAGACAAAGTGGGGGATGTAGACCAGCGTCTGCGCTGTGCGCTTGAACCATTTGCAGCGCAGCTCATTTAAGATCAGCGCCAGAATGATGGGGGCCGGGAAGGCGAAGAAAAGGTTGGCCAGCGAGATAGACAGCGTGTTGCGGAACAGCGTCCAGAAGTCCGGGCCGGTGAAGAGCTTTTTAAAGTACTTCAGCCCGACAAAGGGGCTGCCGAACACAGATTCCAGAATCGTGTCACCGTTGAAAGGGCTGAAATCGGTAAATGCCATATACAGGCCCGTCATCGGCAGGTAATTGAAGATGATCATGTAGAGCAGCGCCGGCAGCATCATGATATATAACCAGTAGTGCTGCATGAACGCCTTGCGCCATGTGTTGTGGCCCAGCTGTTTCTGGGCGCGGGCATTGGCCTTGCTCTGCTTGACCGCAGCGGTTTGTGCCATAAGCGTTTCCTCCTTGCTTTGTGTTCTCATCAGCCGGCGGCCGCGGTGCTTTGGTCTGGATCGCGGGCCCTCGTCATCCGGCGGCGGCTGTTTCGTTGCTTCCATTGTATCCCCTGCTCTGCGGATTTGGCTACAATCAAAAGCATGCGAAAATTTTCATTATATTTCACGATGCAGCGCAATTATCCATGCGGATGACACACAAAACAATCCTTATATCTACCGGCACTATCGTTTGCTGTTTCGGGTTGAAATTGTGAATATTTTATACATGGTACCTGCCTGTTTTGTGCATTTTGACAAATGGCGTTTTTAGGGCAATACCGCATAATTCTAAGTGCCGATACGGCGAGCGAGGTGCGGCAGATGCTAAGCCAAAAGCGCAGATAATACTGGATGCTGCAAAGGTGAGCGCCGCCAGTGGCGGAAACAGCGAACCGAAGCAGGGGCAGCGGTCGCAGAGTGCGAGGGGCTTTTGCCCCCGAAGCACGATGCGGGTACCGCAACCCGACATTATCGAGCATTTTGGCAACGCAGATGCCGTGCCGCAGCCGCCGGAGCGGTGCTTAAGCCGTCAGGCGGGAATTGTGCGGTGTTACCTTAATTATACTGCTTTTATATCAGCCTTGCAAGCACACCGCGGGCGAAAGGAACGCAAAAAACACCCCCTGCCGCGTTTTGCCAAAAAAATACCGCCGCCCGGATACGGGCAGCGGTGCCTTTTTGAACGAATCCAATCCCTCTGGCATCTGCGCACGATCCATGCGCTGCGGTTTGCTTTACTGCGTATTTTCGCGCAGGGCGGCCCGCATTTCCTTCTGGATCGCAGGGGTCGTTTCCATCTTCTGCATCAACGCGGCGAGCAGCTCCGGCAGCTGCTTTGCGGGCAGCTGCTCAGCTACTACAGCAGCCAGATATTCGGCATGGGACATTGCCGGCTCAAAGGTGCGGGCACAGGTCTTGCCGCTGCGGACAAAACCGACCTCACGCAGGACGCCCTTTTCCATCAGGCTGTTCAGCATCGAAAAAATCGAGCGTTCCTTCCATTTGCGCTCCACGCAGGTGGAAACGACCTCCGTCTGGGCCATCGCATGATCGGCCTTCCAGAAAATCTCCATGATCTGTTGTTCGCTTTTTGTCAGGTGCACTTGGTATACCTCTCTCCCTAAGGTACTGCCGCACGGCGTCTGCCTTGCGGGCCTGTGCGCCGCCCGGCGGCTGCGCACCCTCCGCCCAAAACGCTGCGGCACTGCAGACATTTTGATCTTTGCAGAGGGTACACCTCGCCTCTTTCAGCGGTGCATAGAGCCATGCGGTGTAGCCCAAAATTTCGTTTATACTTTTATACTATCCGGTTGTGAGTAAAATGTCAATGATTTTTTGCGAAATATTTTCGGAATTATAGTTACTTTGTAACATTTTCACAACTTTTCTACATTTTGCGGTGCAACTGCCTGTTTTTTCTATTTCCCACATAGATTCGATACTTCATCAAGGTGTGGCACATGTGCGGCACAATTTGCCACACCTTGCCACACATACGCCTCGCGCAGATATATTACACCGGTATAATTCAGCATTATCTTGATTCTTTCCAGCGATCGCGCAGCAGCTTCAGCGCCCGTTTTTCCAGCCGGGAAACATAGCTGCGGCTGATGTGCAGCGTCTGCGCCGTCTGCTGCTGGGTCTGTGCCGCACCGCCGAAGCCGTACCGCAGCCGCATGATCTGCCGCTCCCGCCCGGGCAGCTGCTCCACCATGCTGCGCAGCCGGGCCGCATCGGCACGCTGCTCGCAGTCTGCCTCCATGTCAGTCTCATCGGGCAGGGTGTCTGCCAGCGTCAGCTGACCGCCCGCCTCCAGCGGCTCCTGCAGTGAAAGCTGCGGCCCTGCCCTGCGCGTACGGCGCAGTTCCATCCGCAGCTCATTCTCAATGCACCTGCTCGCATAGCTGGCGAACTTTTTGCCCTTGTCGGGGTCGAAGGTATCCACAGCCTTGATGAGGCCGATGGTACCGATCGAAATGTAATCGTCCTGCGCGGCATCCCCCGCGTAGTATTTTTTGCAGATATGGGCCACCAGCCGCAGGTTGTGGCGTATCAGCGTGTCGCGCGCAGCGGCGGCGGCCGGCCCGCCCCGGCGCAGGTCGGCAAAGGCCGCGCGCTCCCGCTCCGGCGGCAGCGGCCGCGGAAAGGACCCGCTCTCAAGATGCAGCGCAAGATACAGGATATGCCCTGCAGCCACCTGCAAAAAATAACCCAAAATGCCCAGCATACACACCACCTCGCGGAAATGTATGCCGGGTATCCGCTTTTTATCCCTGGCTGCAGGCTCTGTGCGGCGCTTTTCAAAAAACGGCCCGGCACACCCGCTGCCTTTGCGCAGAGGGTGTGCCGGGCCAAGCCTGTGTTGTTTACAGCGTGAACTGCACAGCGCAGAAGGCTGCGTAGATCGCCAGCAGCAAAATGCCCTGCGCACGGTTCAGCTTGCCCTTGCACAGGGCGGGAACCGTGAGGATCAGCATAACAGCCAGCATGACCGGCAGCTCCAGCACAAGGCTGGAGTTGATGCCGAACAGAGTGGCGCTCTGCGGAACGGTGAAGGGAGCCAGCGTGACCGAAACGCCGCTGACCAGCACCAGATTAAAGACATTGGCACCGACAACATTGCCCAGCGAGAGATCGCTGTGACCCTTGGCCAGCGAGGTGATGGCGGTGACCAGCTCGGGCAGAGAGGTTCCCAGCGCCACAAAGGTCAGCGCGATAACGCTCTCCGGCACACCCAGCGTCTGCGCAATCAGGGTGCCGTTGTCCACCAGCAGGTTGGCGCCCAGCGCAATCAGCACCGCGCCCAGCACCAGCAGCACCAGCGTTTTGGCAAGGGGCATCTCCTCCTCGGCGTCCTCATGGGCCTCGGCGGGGGTGTTTTTCATCTGCAGCACATTGACGACCATGTAAGCGACAAACATCGCCAGCATGATGATGCCCATGACGCGGGTAAACCGGCCGAACACATAGGCCGCCGCACAGTAGATGGCTGCCGCCGCAAAGAAAAAGGCGACCGGCGTCTTTAAGGTCTTGGGGTCCACCTTGCCGGGGCGCACGGCGATGGTGATGGCTGCAATCAGCGCCGCATTGCAGATGACCGAGCCGATGGCGTTGCCGTAGGCGATTTCGCCATGGCCGGAGAGCGCGGACATCGTGGAGACCATGACCTCCGGCAGGGTCGTACCGATTGAAACGACCGTTGCACCGATGAGAAGCTCCGGCAGGTGAAAGCGGCGGGCCAGTGCGGACGCCCCATCCACAAACCAGTCGCCGCCCTTGATCAAAAAGAGCAAACCGACAATAAACAGCAGTACAGGGATAAGCATAGTGATTCCTCCCATAAAAAATGACGATTGATGTCGGAATTTTTATTATAACATAACAGCCGGCCTGCCGTCAAACCCGGAATCAGTTAATAATATTAACGAAATCGAGGGCTTTGCGGCTCCTGCCGCGCGCATTTACTTACTTTATTCACGATACCGAAAAATCCCAACTGTGAGGGAGCCAAGAAGCAGCCAAGACGCAAGCACCGCCCTTTTCGACAGTCCGCCTTTCTTATAGCGCACTTGCCCGCAGAGATATTTTGAACATTTTTACCTACTTTGTAGCAGATGCAAACACAAAGCCCCGCAGGGGCTACCTGCGGGGCTTTGTGCATAGAGGGGTGGGAAAGTATATAAAGGTCAGTGAATGTCTTGATTGATTACGAGTATTATTATAGCAGGATTTCTTAAAATGTCAAATGTCATACTTGCATTTTGGTTTTCAAAAGATTATAATAAAACCATTGACGCTTAATTTTATTTAGCGGCGGCACAAAAAAGCATACTTTTTCAACTTTGTTAAAGACAACAATGTCTGTATACTTCACATTATTTTTTTGTGCGCATTATACAAAACAAAAGCAAGGAGTCATTTCATGGACGAACTGGACCACAAAATCATACAGCTGTTGGCAGAAAATGCTCGTATGCCCGTCAAAGACATTGCCCAGCGG
>OHFI01000754.1_pt1 | contig 11818 bp, 5 predicted proteins | sample 1567431 | NCBI WGS metagenome assembly OHFI01 (sample SAMEA3879569, study PRJEB24766) | human gut metagenome | biome: human-associated habitat; feature: feces | place: USA | collected 1985/1987 | reverse complement strand
TTCAGCAAAACAGAGTTTCTCTCCAAAACCCAATCCTATACTGAAACACGCACTCATAAATCCGGCAAGAAGGGCTACAATAATACCTTTAGTAAAATTGAAATCCTTTACGGCCTTCTTCTTCTCTTCTTCGCTCAGGCTGGCAGACTTCATGCTACCGGCCAGACCGATAATGCCAATACCTACCAACGTGACCACTACACCAACAATAACCGATGTTGTCAAATCTCCTGCCTTACCAGTAAATACCGGAGTCAATATCGTTCCCAATCCGGCACAAGTACCCAAAGCGATAGACTGCCCAAGAGCTACGCCCAAATAGCGCATAGACAAACCAAACGTCAGTCCCCCCACTCCCCATAAAGCTCCGAAGAACATAGTCCAAAGCGTATCCGCAGGATTGTTTGCATAAATCTCGAACAGCGAATTGTCGGCAGGTACTGCCAGCAACGCGCCCAAGAACGGAAAAACCAGCCAAGCGAAAACACCTTGTACAATCCAATACGACTCCCAGCTCCACTCCTTGATGCGGTTAATGGGTACATAGCAACTGGATTGGCAGAATGCTCCGATGGCAATAATCAATAACCCTAATATTATTTCCATTTCTGTCAGTTACAAGGGTTTCCTATCCTCTTTTAGAGGTTACATTAACTTCATACTTCTCTATTTCAGCGATGAACTCCTCACCTACCGGAACATTGTTTTTCAGACAGAACATGTCCCAAACAGCGTTCCAAGGCAAAGCCTTAGCCTCTTCGAGCAGAGCAAGGCGCTGGAAACCTTGACCGGTGGCCTCATATTCGCGAAGCTTTGCCAATGGTTCTAGTAACGCACGCAACATGCATTTCTGCGCCGCACGGGTACCGATTACATAAGCACCGATACGGTTGATGGAAGCATCAAAATAATCAAGACCAATGTGTACACGGTCCAGTGCATCGCAACGGACAATTTCTTGGAAAAGTTCAAGAGTGGGGTCATCCATGATAGTTACATGGTCAGAATCCCAACGTACCGGACGGCTTACGTGGAGCATCAGCTCAGGGACAAAGAGCAACATGGAAGACACCTTGTCTGCAGCACTTTCCGTAGGATGGAAGTGCCCGGTATCAATGGTAATAAGTTTCTGATGCTGTACACTATAGCCCATACAGAATTCATTGGAGCCTACTGTATAACTCTCTAAACCTATGCCAAACACCTTCGATTCAAGGCAGTCCTTCATATGCTTGTATTCCGTAGCAAAAATACGGTCGAGAGAATCTTTGAAAAGCACACGATACTTCATACGGTTTACAGTGATATCCTTGCTACCATCATGCACCCAAAGATTCATGATGCAGGGATCTCCCTGGCGGCGCCCCATTTCTTCGGCAATGGCACGACAACGTTTAGTATGTTCGACCCAAAAGTCACGGATACCTTGGTCCGGATGAGCCAGAGAAAGATTACCGCTCTTCGGATGAGAGAAAGAAGTGGAATTAAAATCCAATTTTATACCATTCTCGGCTGCCCATTGCATCCAGCTTTCGAAATGTTTCACCTCTACCTGATCGCGATCTACGAAGGTACCGCCAAAGTCACCGTAAATCTCATGCAAATTCAAACGGTGCTTACCGGGGATATAAGAAGCAGCTTTCAAAATATCGGAACGCAGTTCTTCCATATTACGGGCTTTACCGGGATAGTTTCCTGTTGTCTGGATACCACCGGTCAATGAGCCGGCAGATTCGAATCCCTGAACATCATCGGCCTGCCAACAATGCATGGAGATAGACACTTTCTGAAGTTGCTCCATTACTTTTTCTACATCCAATCCGAGAGCTGCGTAACGCTCTTTAGCAATTTCATACGCTTTGTTTATCAATTCTTCTTTCATGATACGTGATTTGATTATGAGTTATAAGTTATTGGTAATCATTATCCATTATAATTAGTCATCGTCAATTGCTTGAAGTGCAGGTAAGCGGTATTCCAATCCTCCATATCCTGCGGATAGAAAGTCTTTAATGGTATGGAACGGTTGATGAGCTGTCTCATGGAAGCAATGTCTCTAGCTGCTCCGGCAGCCAATGCCTGAACCATAACGTTACCGATAGCAGTAGCTTCGGAAGGTCCGGCAATCACGGGAATACCGACAGCATTGGCTGTCCACTGGTTAAGCAGTTCGTTACGGCTACCGCCACCGATAACATGTAAAGCCTCCACCGGACGTGGTGAAAGATTTCGCAGGCTATCCAGCACCTGACGGTATCTCAAAGCAAGACTCTCAAAGATACAGCGTACTATCTGTCCATGTGTCATGGGAATAGGCTGACGATAATCGGAACAATAGGTCTTGATGGCTTGCTCCATATTCGCCGGATTGGTAAACAAAGCATCATCCGGATTAATTAGACTACGGAATGGTTCACAAGTACCAGCCTCAACGATGAGTTCGGAATAAGGGATTTCCCCCCATTCGGTACGGCAACGTTCAAGCAGCCACATACCACAAATATTTTTTAACAAACGAATGGTTCCTTCCACACCGCCTTCATTCGTAAAATTCAAGGATTCTGTTTCAGCAGTAATGACTGGAGCATCCGTCTCCACTCCCATCAGAGACCAAGTACCACTACTTAGATAAGCAAAATTACGGTCCATGGCAGGTACGGCAGCAACAGCAGAAGCCGTATCATGCCCGGCAACAGCTATCACGGGGACAGCGCCAAGTCCGGTTATTCGTTGTACTTCCTCCGTCAAGCCCCCTATTTTTTCACCAGGATAGACAAAACGCCCGAAATGAGCTTGTGTCAGTCCAATCTCCTGCAGCAAGGCATCCTCCAGCCTGCGGGTATTGGCATTTACCAACTGTGCCGTACTGGCAATAGTATACTCCGTTACCATCTGACCGGTCAACATATAGCTCAAAGCATCAGGCATAAACAGCAATTTATCTGCAGCTGCCAATGCACTGTCATGATTACGGCGTAATGTATCAAGTTGGAACAAGGAGTTGAAATTCATCACCTGAATCCCCGTCCATCCATACACATGGCTACGAGGTATACGTGTGAAGAACGCTTCCGGAGCACCCACCGTATGAGGGTCACGATAGGAATACGGCTGGCGAAGAAATCCCCCATCCTTACCTACACAGACAAAATCTACTCCCCAAGTGTCGATACCGATGGAAGTTATTTCTACACCTTTACGGGCGGCAATCCTCAGCCCTTCAATAATATGACGGTAAAGTTCATAAATATCCCAGTAAAAATGTCTGCCAACTTCAATCAGATGATTTGGGAAACGGTTTACTTCTTCCATTTCCAAACCATTCGAAGTAAAAGTTCCCAGAATTGTGCGACCACTGGTAGCCCCCAAGTCGACCGCAAAAAAGCATTGTTTCATGGTAATTAGTTTTAGTTGCTATTCAACGATACAAAAATAGGAGATTATCCCCCTACTTTTTGTACAGTTTTTGATTGAAAGGGTGTCAGATTTGGCAATTTATTATAAAAAGAAGAATTAACGATGCACCGGAAAAGTTTCTATTTCCAATGACACCGGCCCCATCAATCCCGACGGTTGCAAAGAATCACCATTAGTCCAGTTATTAATAGGTATCCAGGTAGTCCGTTCAGATTCAGGCAAATGACTATCACCAATCAAACGATTTTGCCAAGTAGTAACCAGTTCGATCTCCAAATGATTCTTACCGGGTTTCACCAAATCCGTCACTTCAACCCGATAAGGTGGTGTCCAAACTCCTCCAGCATACTGACCGTTCGCCATTACACCGACACGATTTAGGTTCAGATAAATGCAACCTTTAGGCTTGGCGGTGAAAAAGAAGTCCGTTTCATATATAATGGTTCCAGAATAATAACGTATGTTTTCCTCTACGCTTTTACTCAAATCCTCCAATACATTATGCGTTTGTATCTTTTTGGGACCTCGCAAGGTATCACAGAAAGTCAACGTCCAAGGTTGGTCGATCTGAAAAAGAATTTGTGGATTTGGAAAGTTTTGCACCAGCAATTCGCCAGCCGGTTCCCCACCAGTTCTACGGAACACAATAAACGCACTCTCATAAGGATAGAGTTTTAATGGAACGACAGTTCCAGTTTCTGTCCTCCAATAAGCCGGTAAAGAACGGATCTTTCCATTAATGGCATTCCATAATTCCGGTTGCTTCCGCTGCACACGGAATTCCGGGTAGACTGTTACCTCCTTATTTTCCTGGTTGGAGATAAAATAAATCTCCGTTTGCTCCATTGTTCTATGTCCGTACAGCAATTGCACATCTTTTGGAAGCTTGCAATCCGGTACACAGTGAATGGTAGCCAAGGCCTCGTCCATATCCATATTCACCATTAAAAGCCCCTTCCCTATACAAGCCATCTTTTTCCGGTTACCGTCCAACCCATCCCAAAGCTCAGCAGCCAAAGCCTTCACTTGTTTATCTGCCTCTCCATAATTTTGTCCACTAGGTGAGCGTTCAGGAGCAGGTCCTAAAACGACGGCCCCATCATATAATAATTCTTTGATTTTTGACAATAACTCCGGTCGCATAGTTTTAAGTTGTGGTAATACCAATATACGGTATTGCGTACCATGAGGCAAGGTCAACAAACCATCTTTCACAAACAAGTCACGCTCAATCACCTCAGCATTAATATAGTCAAATTGAAAACCTTTAGGTAATGCAGGTTCAGTAATTCCTGTCATTTTAGGAGTATCTTCACCGATAAAATAGGCTACATCTGCCACATTTAACCCTTGCTGTAACATATAGTTTACCCGTTTCAGGTAAGAAGTAAACAAATCCAATTGGGAGTACCATGTATTCAAACGGTTAAATTCACTACTGAAAAAAGCATTGACCCCCGGAACCCGTCCATCAGACGGTTGAGAAATATATACATGTAACAACGTATTATTAACACCTTCCGTAAAGAAACGATCCCCTCTCTTTTTCATCGTAGCGGGATAGCATTCAAACGGACGCCCACCACTTGTAAAAGACTCAGCAGATATCTTATTCTTCCCATAAATATGCCCACAAGAGGAAGCAGCCCGGTTCTCAATATTGCCCAACTCACCAAAACTCCAGAATTCACCACCAATTTCATCAGACTGCCCACCATATTGCAAGAATTCACCTGGAAATCCCCAATGCCCATAATTTTCAAGCCATGTCTGTAACCCGTATTTATGACTGATATCACGCAACCCACCTACATAATCGTACGCTATACGGTCGGCTACCAAGCGACGCATATCCCATAAAAAGCGGTCCGTACGATCCTGGCTTTCCACTACATATCCTTCATAAGCGGGTAAGAATGGTAATGCGTCATAACCATAACGCTGACAGAATGACTCCAGGAAGTCATCGGTAAAGTTTTGCCCTCCGGTCTCATAACTATCTTGTACCACAACCTTCCAACTCCTACGGTCAGCCTCTGGAATACGACGGCAAATTTCCCCCATTAATGCCTCAAAATGTGCTGCTACATGTTTGCGACTCATTTTATCAGTCTCCAAACCGGTAGCTTCCGGATCTGCCGGACTATTTTTAACCCCAGTCGGACGCATTCCCATACGCATAATAACCCAATCTCCTGCAGGAGCATCCCATTCCAAATTATCACCTTTCAAAAATGAAGATATATCCAATACTCGGTTTGGGTCAACAGCCAACGAAGCATCATCCAACACCGGTTGTTCCCGCCATTGATATTCATGCCAATAAGGAAGAGGTGTCTGATACATTTTAGTCAGTAACTTCTCCGGATAACGTTCCACCAATGGCTGTGACAGCAACTCTATATTCTCCAATTCATAACTTTCCACTTTCTGATCCAACTCCAATCTGAAGTTTCTGCCCACTGTAGCAGGAACAGAAACCACGACCGGAGCATAAGGTTCGAAACCAACGTTCAAAGCTGCATTAAAACGGGAAATCTGAAACTTCGCCAACTCACGGTACTCGTTTCCGTCCTTCACCGATAAATATGCATTAGTCTGAATAGCCTTAGTGGATGGATATATCCGGATACTTCGTAGTGTAAAATCTTCAGTTGCCAAGAAATTTACAACAGTAGCGTCACCAGATGTCTTGGGGAAAACGACTTTACCGGAAGACAGAACAGTCTTTTCTTTAGTAGCTGGAAATGCTATGACTTTAACATCTTGGAAATCATCGGCAGGCTTTTTCAATGTTAAATTGACTTTCTGTCCACCTGATACCTGGCAACTGACAGAAGTAAGATACCTCATTGCCTGCTCTGGCTTCACCCAAGGGCCACCGGATTGGCTCCATCCCGGAGAATTGAAAATACCAATTTCAATTCCTAACTCCGTAGCTGTTTTCAAAGCTATATGCAACACCTTCCACCATTCCTCGCTTCCAAACGCAACCTTAGGATAAGGCGACTTCATGGATTCATCTCCTATACAACCTATGAAAGCACGATTAATTCCTGCTTGTTTCATGGCATATAAATCTTTCACGACTCCTTCTTCTGAAATATTTCCGGCTATCCAATACCAATAAACAGACGTCTGAATTTGCTCTGGCGGAGTCTTGAAGTTTACCTCCAGCATATCCGATGTCTGTTTACATCCCACAAATACAAGGGACAAGAACAAACCGAGTACAATCTTACGATACAATTCTTCCATATTTACCTTTATTTGATATTGCATGATTAATTAGTATTAGTCACTGTTTTACTGAATAATAAAGGTAGGGAATTTGCGCCCTACCTTTTGTGTGTTTTTGTGGAAAAGCATTAGACAATATACCTAATTTATACCCCATGAGAAATTCGGAGTATTTCCCATTTCCAACTCTAAAATACCTCCGGCCATTATGTCCTTGTAATCCAAATAACATTTGGTATAATCCCGTCCATTTAATCGAACTGATTGAATATAAATATTCTTATCCGAGTTTTTATTAGCTTTTATCATAAAAGTCTTTCCTGCTCCTACTTGAATCTCAATTACTTCAAAAATAGGACTGGTAATCTCATAACGGGTATCACCCGGACAGATAGGATATAATCCGCAAGCAGACAGCACATACCAAGCAGACATCTGTCCAACATCTTCGTTACCGACCAGGCCTTCTACCTTATCATGATAAGCGTTATCACAAATGAACCGTGACCATTTTTGGGTTTTCCACGGTTGTCCCAAACGGTTATACAAATAAGGGACATGGTGTACAGGTTCATTGGCATGGTTATAATAGGCATTCCATAAGAAACTATCCGGGGTTTTTGCAAACATAGTATCCAAATCCGCAATGACTTGTTCGGTTCCTCCCATCAATTCCACCATGCCTTGTATATCATGAGGAACAAACCAGCCTTGTTGAAGCTCGTTACACTCTATACATCCGTACCACTCATGCAATTTTCCATCTGCGGGCCAAGGTTCAAACGAGCCATCCGCTTCCTTCGGGCGAAAACTATGTTTTTCTTTATCATACAGATTCTTATAGGAACGGGATAATTTTGCATAGTATTCAGCATCCTCTCGTTTTCCCATAGCTGCTGCCAGCTGAGACATACACCATTCCGTATAGGCATATTCTAAAGTTTTGGAAATACCCAACGGATTGGGAGTATATCCCAGTTCCGCATTCCCGAACATTTTAGAGGTCTTGTCAGCACACTCATAAGCTTTGTCCATATCCAACCGGCAAATACCTTTTGCATAAGCGTCTGCCAATACAGAAATGGCAGGATTACCTAACATACAGCCGCTATAAGCATTCAAAAATTCCCATCTTTCATAATAGCCCTTACCGCTTTCCTCTGCCATTGTAGTTAAAGACAACAATAAGTCATTCACCAAACAAGGATTGATGATGGTCTGCAAAGGCATTTGACTACGGAACACATCCCAACCACTAAAAATTGTTCTTTTAGTAAACAGCTTGGATTCATGAACCCTACCGTCAGCTCCCATATACTTACCATCCACATCAGTAAAATCTCTCGGATCAATCATTGTATGATACAAAGAAGTATAAAAAATCTTTTTCTGTTCATCAGTACCTCCCCGGACTTTTATTTTCGACAAAGCCGCCTCCCATAAATTCCGTGCTTGTGCTTTCACACCATCAAAATTCCAGTCTGCAATTTCTGCCTTAAGATTCTTTTCTGCACCAACCTCACTGACATACGAAATCCCTGACTTAAACAGCACTTCCTCACCTGCTTCCGTTTCAAATTCTGTAAAGAAGCCGATATGCTCTCCTTCATATTCCTCCACATTGTATATGACAGAAGCATCTGATGTTAGTTTCTGAAATTCCGGACTTTCAATAAATTCCAGTTTCCGATTCTGCCCCTCCGGTATTTTGACACTCCACACACCGAAAGTCTTCAAAGGTTTTGAGAATTCGGCATAAAAATACACGGTATAATTCGCCTTTCCCTCTCCATTTCCCCAACCTCCTCCATCGGGAGTACACTCCATTCTACCTCATCAATGACTTTCACTGCTTGAAAAGTTGAAGTACCACCTACACGACGGGCAAGGTCTATCTGTATCCGTGACTGTTCACTTTCCGGATAAACCAGCCTCAACATGCCACAATGAGGAGTGGCCGTAGCCTCCACTTTCACCTGATAATCACTCAATAGAACTTTGTAATATCCAGCACTAGCCTCTTCGGAACTTTTATCATAACGAGAACGATATCCACTCATGCCTTTCTCTTTACCCGAATTTGTACGCATAGTACCCACTGTAGGCATGACCAAAAGATTACCCAAGTCTCCTCCCCATCCGATACCGCTCATCTGCGTAAAAGCAAATCCTTCTATAGTTTCATGCTCATAACTATAACCGGAACCATTGTCTCCTCCAGTTATTGTATTAGGACTTACTTGAACCGCCCCAAAGGGAGTTACGGCCCCTGGAAAAGTTTTACCCAGACCATGATAAGCCCCGGCAGCCTCTGTATTAGTACTGGCACCGATAAAAGGATTCACATAATCAGAAACATGTGCCATTTCATCTTTACCCGAATATATGGAACAAGAAGTACAATTCAAAAGAATGCATGCTGATAAAAAGAAACTCCCCTTTCTTACTTTATAAAAAATAGTGTTTGCCATAACCTATATTTATTTTATTAATCAAAAATAGAATACTACTTCAAAACCTTAAAACTGTATGAACCGGACAAAACCTGGATAGGTTCTTTTGCACATTCTTTCCCCCATTGAGGGAGTACAATAGTAGCTGAGGTATTTACTGGAATTTCCACATTCAATTTAAAATTACCTCTTTCGTCTATATGCCAATCCGAAATTATCTTCCCATATAAAGTGTTATATGACGCCCTACAATAACTCAAATCAGATACCGGTGCAGGAGCAATATAAAAATGTTTCATACCCGGTTTGGATTTATCCGGTCGTATACCCGCAAGCGAATGATAAAACCATGCCACGACGCTTCCAAACATCGGGTGACAATGCCCACATCCTCCCGGATCTCCGCTACCATCCCAAGTTTCCCACAATGTACTGTTTTTTTCATCCAGCAAATAGCTATATCCTGGAAAGTCTCTTTGATTCATTAGTCTATATGCCAGATCGGCCCTTCCATTATCCGTCAAAACCTTCAATAAAAGCGGAGTGCCAAAAATGCCTGTATCAAAATGATAATCAAGTTGTTCTAAATGGCCCAGCATTGCAGAAAACACCTTTTCATATTCATCGTCAGGAACAAGTCCCAACCCCAATGCAAAAACATCGGCTCCTTGCCTTCCTTCCCAATAATGATTGGTAAGAGGATTATAAAAGGCTGAATTAAAATTTTCTTTTATACTCCGAGCCGAAGCCCTAAAAAATTCTGCATCCGCTTTCTGCCCCAATACCTTTGCTATGTCTGCCATTATACAAGTTACATGGTAAAAGTATGCTGTATTGACCAACGCCGTCGGAATTTCTATATGGTTATACAAAGTACACCATTCTCCCAAACACCAGCCATTCGGTTCTTCCTTAACTATAAGCCCACGGTCATTAGTCCGTGTACCAAGGTACCCTATCCACTGCTTCATGCCATCATAGTGTTTCTGTAATATTTCGGTATCACCGTAATGACAGAAATAAGCCCAAGGAACAATAATATAAGCCGATCCCCATGCAGGCCCACCTCCTCCACCGCTAAAAGGTGCAGTATGCGGTACATATCCGGTAACTTTATTCCGCGCATCATCCATATCATCTATAAACTTCCGGAGAAAACGCGTCATATCGTACGAATAAAGCAGACTTTCAGTTATAACTTGTCCATCCCCCGTATAAGCCAACCGTTCACGATGCGGGTCACTACTTACAATCCCTTTAAAGTTAGCATGCATAGTACGGTTATAAGCCTGACAAATACGATTAAAGAGTTCATTGGAACATTCAAAACTCCCCGTATTCTTCACATCTGTAAATATAGATTTCACAATCAGACTAGACTCTGAAATTTTTGTGTTCCGAGATACGACCTCCACCTTTCTGAAAGTGTGCCATGTAAATTTAGGCTCCCATTCTTCCTTATCGCCACCTTTCAAAATATAAGTATCTGTCTGCCCATAATCCAATCCTTCCTCACTGATAAAACGTAACCGTATCATATCCCCGGAATTACCTTCTACATTCAAGGTACACCAACCGGATACTGTTTCGGGCAACGTAAAGATATAGAGTGAATCATTAAGTTGCTCAAAATGAGTATCCACAATCTGCATAACCTTATTAAAAGGGATTGTCTGGAACATCAATGTACCGGTAGGCGGTCGGACTTGTAATGCTGATTCCCATATATTATCATCATAGGACTCTCGATTCCAATGTCCCAAATCTTTACGAGCATCATAAATTTCCCCCGTAAATATAGCATCATGCAATAATGGTCCTGTTGTAGTCTTCCATGAATTATCTGAAACTATCATTTCTTTGGTTCCATCTTCATATTCAATCTCCAATTGTAATATCATTTTAGGAACATCATACCACATATGCCCTTCCACTGTGCGATCACGCTGATTGTACCAACCATTCCCCAATATTATACCTATAGCATTATTCTGCATTTTAAGGTTTCCAGTTACATCAAATACATTATAAAATACACGTTGCGTAGACTGGTCATCATAATGATACAACAATTTCTTAAGAGACCGTCTATCATAGTTGGTTACAGCAGGTGCCAATACTTGTTCCCCTACTCTTTCTCCATTGAAATACATTTCATAGAAGCCCAATCCACAGACATAAGCCATTGCTTTTTTTATAGGTTTTGCAACTACAAATTCCTTACGGAAATAAGGAGCTGGAAAAGTCAGGGTGGAGTCTGGAAATATATCTTCCCTATTCCCTATCCACTGCGCTTTCCAATCCGAAGGACACAGCAAGCCCATGCTCCAGTCAGCAATATTGCTCCATTCAGAAGGGACATCACACTCATCCCAAACCATCACTTTCCAATAAAGTTGCATTCTGGCAGATAACTTCTTGCCTTGATACCGGACGATAGATTCTGAAGACAACACTTTTCCAGAGTCCCAATAATCTCCTTGTCCTCTTTTTATTAAAGACAAATCATCCGATACAATAATACGGTATGCAGACTGAGACTTACCCGTTCCTTCTGAGATCAATTGCCATTGTAATACCGGATTCGGATTATCGACTCCCAATGGACTTTCCATATAATCACAACGCAGATTCACTATGTCAATCCCCCTTTCTGCACATGCAACAAACGATAACATAGCGAACACCAAAGATATTTTTATAAAGAA
>OHFI01000748.1_pt1 | contig 11839 bp, 8 predicted proteins | sample 1567431 | NCBI WGS metagenome assembly OHFI01 (sample SAMEA3879569, study PRJEB24766) | human gut metagenome | biome: human-associated habitat; feature: feces | place: USA | collected 1985/1987 | reverse complement strand
AGACCGCAAGAACCGCAAGAATTCCGACAAGATAGGTAACATCGGTATTGCTGCTTATGGTAACCAGCCCGTATAATGTAACCAGAATCATTGGTCCGTACACTTCTGCCCACGAAAATACTTTCATATATCCAAGGCCACAGAAAAAAGCAAAAAAGAGCAGCATAAAGCAGGCATACATCGGTACGTTTATATCTGCCGCAAATGCAGCACTGTTAAATGTATCTCCGCTCTTCAGGAAAAATACTATCGCTGTTAAGAGCCAGGCCATTATAAGCCTGACTATAATTTTCTCAAAAGTTATATTTTTCTTAAATGAATCCCAGAATTCTCTCAATATCCAATTCTCCTTCTATCTTAACCTTCCGCATTCAAATCTCGCCTTCATCTTAAGACACCTTATTAAAGAATCTATCCTGTCGTCTATATTTCCGTCATCAACAGTCAGATCCAGCGACACGGCTATGTCATTAATAAGCCTGTCATCGATTTTTCCCCTGATTGAATTGAGATACTCTATCTGTGAGGCACTCGTATCACAATCAAAAAATCCCATAAGATATGGATTGACTTTATCCCCGTCATCATTATTGTTTGCCCGTACTTCTTCCGGCTGCTTTCCCTGTACATCATTGACAGATCTGAGGCCTGTCAGTTCTTCCCTATCCACCTTCTCAAATCTGTATACGGCCGTGGCAAGAGGATATTTATCCTTGTCCACTTTACTTATAAACATATCATACGGTCTTATGTATATTTTAAAATCATCATACATAGCCTGATAAACCACATATTTTTCTCCTGTTTCTGAGTGGTATGCTATGGCTATTATCTGGTAAAGTCTGTTCTTAAAATGTCTGTATATTTCACCCGGAGCGATTATTCTTTCATTTCCCATTATAGTTACTCCTTTCATCGATTTACGATTAGTTTTAATTGTATAACAAACTTCTGCAAAATGCAAGAAAAGAACCGCAATGCGGTCCTTTTCCAATATCATTTAAACGTAGGATTCAGAATATTATCTCTTTCTTGTAAGTCCATAGATACCAAGGCCTGCGAAGCATATACCTGATGCTGCGAAAATCACCTCAAGTACACGAAGATTGGACTTATCACCTGTATCAGCTTCAACTTCAGGTCTTCTGCGTCTTGCAAGAGTTGTCTCCTCTTCGGCTGTCGTCTCATCATCGCCTTCAACCTCGCCCGATCTGGTTGTTGTCTCAACTTCTGTTGTTTCCATAACCGGAGCTGTTGTTTCATCAATTACAGGCACTGTTGTTGTCTCTGGCACTGTTGTTGTCTCCGGTACTGTTGTTGTCTCCAGTGCTGTCGTTGTCTCCGGCACTGTTGTTGTCTCCGGTACTGTTGTTGTCTCCGGCACTGTTGTTGTCTCCGGTACTGTTGTTGTCTCCGGTGCTGTTGTTGTCTCCGGTACTGTTGTCTCCGGTGCTGTTGTTGTCTCCGGTACTGTTGTCTCTGGTGCTGTCGTCTCTGGTGTCGGTATCTCTGCTTCTGTCGGATAGGTGTCCGGCTCAGTCTCAACAGGAATATCTGCCGATACAAAATGCATCTCACCGCTTATATTTTCAAATCTGTCTGCAATTACTCTTCCTGAGCTTGTTACATAAAGATCAACGCTGGCATCCGGTGCCACTAATATTCCGCACACACCGTTCATATTTACTGTTCCATCGTAATCAGCAAAGTTCCAGATAATTGTATCTGATATTGTCGCTGAATTGTTAGCAGATGATGTCACGAAATTATTGTTGCCTTCTTTAATTGCATACTCTCTTATTGAAATCTCATCATCTGTGATATCTTTAACATTAATTACTACAATCTTATCCTTCGGCTTATAAATTTTAAGTCCGCCATTCTGGATACTGTTAAGCTCTGCTGCTGTAATATTAACCACACAAATCTGATCCGTACAACCATTTACATCTATAACACTTCTGTTCATATCAGAATAATCAGCTATAACACCCTTTGTATTCTGGTATGTTGCAAACTGGGCAAATGTATTTCTTGCATAAGAAATAGCTGCTGTCACATCAAGGAAGTTCTCCTCGAAATAAATATTTACATTCTTATTATTGGCAATATAAATATTCTTCTCAGGGCTGTTAAGTGTTACCAGATTTCCGTTAATCGTATACGGAACTCCGACTACAATATTATTAGCCGACTTATCATTCTTAAGTTTAAGTGTTCCCGGTGTCATATCCTTAAAGTAAAACGTACCCGGATTGCTAGAAAGATCACTTCCTACCCAATGCTCTGATGGGTGAAAGAGGTTGGCCGCAAAGTTAGCCTGATAATCATTGGATACGTATACATCTTCCGCCGTTACCGCATACGGCTTCGCGCTTCCGATAAGTCTCCTGAGTACAATCTGTACATTCTCATCTTCAGCATATGCCGCATTTGTAAAAATTCCCATTCCCACTGCTAATCCCGCAAGTAACATAGCAACTGCCATAAAAACCGCTCCGGTTCTTCTTGACATATTCTTAATCTTACCAATCAGCTTCATCTCTTATTCCTCCGTTTAAAACTTTTCTATATCTTTACGCTATAACTTTACTACATTTTCATCAAATCTTATACCCTCTTTTAGGGGGTATTTTTCACTTTTTCCACCACTCCACATACATTAGATTATAGATATTATATGCCGCGGTGTAACCTTTATGAACCGAATAAGAAAAAAACTCAATCTCGATGCAATCCACCGCAGCGGAATAACCGGGCGCGGCGTGAACATTGCTATACTTGATACAGGAATTTACAGGCACAGGGACCTTTCCGGCAATATTGTTAAATTCGTAGATTTTGTGAATATGCGGAGCAAACCGTATGATGATAATTCTCACGGAACCCATGTCGCAGGCATTATCTCATCAAGCGGTGCCGCGTCGGACGGACTTTACAGGGGTGTCGCTCCGGGAGCCGGGATTATATCTCTTAAAGTACTTGATTACAAAGGAGGCGGTGATTCTGCCACAATGATAAAAGCTCTTGAGTGGATCAAATCCAACCGTGAAAAATACAGCATACGAATTGTTAATATTTCTGTCGGAACAGAATCGTCATCATGTCAGAGCGAATACAGCAGGCTTATTGATGTAGTTGAAGATCTGTGGGATGACGGCCTTACTGTAATTACATCGGCCGGGAACAACGGTCCGGCATACCATACCATCACAATTCCCGGAACCAGCCGCAAGGTAATAACGGTCGGAACCGATGATGTCATGACCCATACAGATTCAAAAGGAATACGCCATCACACATATTCCAGTAAAGGACCTACCATGTGCGATGTTCCCAAGCCGGATATTATAGCACCCGGCAGTAATATTATAAGCTGTTATAACGGATACGGAAATTATATATCAAAAAGCGGCACCTCCATGTCCACACCGATTGTGTCAGGAGCCGCCGCTCTTGTATTATCTTATAATAAAGCTTTATCAAATGATGATTTTAAGAAACTTCTGTGCAAAAGTGCCGATGACGCCGGGCTTGATTACTATACCCAGGGATGCGGCAGGCTTAACATCAGCAAAATGTTACTTCTGTGCTAACCATTCCTCAAGTCTGTCTTCATATACCGGAAATGCAGTGATGCCTGTGTCAAGTATCCATTTATGGAATTCAAGTGCCTCGAAACCGCTGCCAAGTTCCTTTTCTGCCTTATCACGTAAATCCTGCATAAGAATGTTGCCTACCGTGTACGGCAGAAGCACTCCCGGGTCTCCGACCGCCGAATAAAACATCTCGGTTGCCGTTTCCCTGTTTATCTCATAATATTGTGCCAGATAACTGTAAACATCATCAATGGTCCATCCCTCGTAGTTGACTCCTATATCGACTCTCGATGAGCAGATATAGCTTATCAGGTTATTTACCCTGTTAAGTTCCCGGACATTGCGGCTCATATCAAGATACTCATCAACGCAGTTCTCGACATATTTGGCCCATCCTTCAGTGGCGCCTGTAAAATCAAGTGCTTTACGGGCATTGCATACACTATCGTTATTGTAGAAATTCGTAAACTCATACAAATGTCCCGGATATCCTTCATGTGCAAGCGTTTCATACATCATAAGCGAACCGCTCTCCACCTCGGATCCATTGACCTTGATATTGTTAATACTTATGTCATCAATACGCGATGACACATAATATGCCAGTGTTCCTTCGACCTCGCAGGCTTTATTCTGATATTCTATATTATAATTTGTTGTTGCCGGTGCAGGGAAATCACTTTCCATCTCCTTAATAATATACTTTAATACATCATCAGGTGTGTCAAATCCGGCTTTGTAATCCATAAATTCTTCATATGCATTGTAATCCATGGCAATCACGGCCGTAAGCGATTTAACGCATTCGTTCATCTCATCTTCCAGGAGCTCTATAATTTCTTCCGGTGTCATGTCTGAACTTGTTTTATCCCGCAATATCGCTTTATAAAGAGCCTTTCCATCATCGCCGAAACCACAGAGACCGCCATCGTTGGTTCCCGTTGTTTTAAGCTCGCTGACGGCATTTTTTACTTTCTCATATGAAGGCAGATAATATTTATCCACATACTGCTTATTAGTTTCAATATATTCGTCCTTAACCTTGTCATCAAGTCCAAGTCCGTCTATTTTATCTTCAAATGTAACAACAAGCGCTTCCGTATCTGCGTTAAGTATTTTATCGCATTGCTCTATAACTTCATCCGCCACATACTCTGGCATAAAATACCCTTTTTCCGACTGCTTATAAAGGACATCGACAGCCTCATCGATATACCTTTCGCAATCCTTAAGATATTCAAGATAATGATCCACATCATCCTGATCATAGAACACATACTCTATAAAGTTACTTGAAAGGTTGGATGTTATTCCTGATGTAGGCCCAAAATAATTATAATACATCTCAAGTCCTTCATAGTTCTTCTGCGTAACAAGGTAAAATTCTATACTGTCATAAGCAGTCTTTTGCTCATCCGTAAGAGATTTGCGCGTTATTTTATGAAGCTTATCAAGATACCTGTCAACATCGTCATCTTCATCTTCGTCAATAAGCACTCCTCCAAGAGTATAATCATCTGCATTAAATGTCACGCCGTATTCAGACGGGTCCGATACCACAAAATGTGCATTGAAACTGTTATCTTCAAGCATCTGCTTAAAAATATCATCACACAGTTCGTCGAAACCGGCTCTTATCTCTTCATCAGAAACCTTTCTTACGGATATACATGATGTAAGAGACAGTGCAATCAAAATGCACAAAGCCGATACCGGTATGCTGCGCTTTATTCTCATTTTCAACCTCCTGTTTGTCTTAGTTAAAATATACAAGGTCATCTTCCGGTTTGGATGCACTCTCTATATCCATTGCATATAATACAATACCCTGTCCCTTGTATTCCTTACAAAACTCTGATTTAGCTCTCGCTGTAAGCATTATAAAATCCCTGTCGCGATATCCTTCCAGCTGTTTGCCCGTTACATCATCGCATACGCATCTGAATCCTATAAACCTGACATCCTCAACACAACATGTCATTGCAAAACGTCCCGGAGCAAACATGCCTTTTTTCGCATATTGCTTAGGCTTATATACAACAGCCTTGGTTTTGATTATCTTGTTATCGTATTTATCAGGATTATCCATCGCATCCATATACCATAATCCGAAATCTTCATCCGCAATCTCTATCTCGTCCTTTGATATATCAAAAGGAAGTATCTCGTTAACTTCGTTCGAGCTTCCGTCGGATGACTCAAAATAAACCTGAGCTCTGGTATTTACGGCTTTTACGCTTCTTCTGTATGCCGCTCTGTCAGAATCCTTGGTACATCTGTTAAAAATAACCATCTCGGTTAATTTATACTGATCCATCATGACCTGTCTCATATTGGAGAGGTACATATCATAGGTCTCTGCATTTACCAGGGTGATTATCTGTACAACTTCCATGAAATTCGGAAGCGAATCAATAAACTCATCCAGTTTCCACATTCCGTTAAATTCTACGAAAACACGTTCCGCCTTACAGCGGTTGCTTGCTTCCACAAAGAAATCCTTTGTGAGTTCCTCCGCATCTTCAACCATCTCAACCGTAACATTAAGGGCCGTCATTTCTTTTTCATTGTATTCTTCTTCGCCGTCTTCACATGCGATCACAAGACTTCTTGAACCATCATTAAAATCTTCGCTGGCAAGTGTCTCTTTGATAAAAGTTGTCTTGCCGCTTTCAAGAAAACCGTTAATTATAAAAACAGGTATCTGCATAGTAATTGCTCCTAACAATTCTTATTTATGAAATATGCCGGAGAAAAATGCCTCCGGCATATAATTATTATTTAAGTCCAAACAATTCTTCCATCTTATCCGGATCAACATTGGTACCTATTACGCAAAGCTTTCCGGTATATTCCGGCGAACCGTCCCTGAGTTCATATTCACCCGGAACAGCATCGAAATAAATCCATCTGCCTTCTTTATCCGGAACCATTCCTTTAGCTCTTAAGATAACTCCGAACTCGTCAGTCTCTACAAGTCTCTTAAGAATAGATTCTATACTGTCTCTGTCGTATTTATGAGGTGTCTCTGTACCCCAGCTGTTAAATACGTCATCCGCATGATGGTGATGATGATGTCCATGCTCATGATCATGTCCGCAGCAGCATTCTCCGTCATGGTCATGATGCTCATGTTCTTCCTCATCATGGTCATGGTGGTGATGTTCATGTTCGTCTTCATCATGGTCATGATGATGTTCATGCTCATGATCATGTCCGCAGCAACATTCTCCGTCATGGTCATGATGATGTTCATGCTCATCTTCGTCATCATGATGATGTCCGCAAACCGGACATACATCCATTTCCTTAAGCATCTCGTCAACAAGAGATGTTTTCTTCATGGCATCTTCAATCTGCTTGCCTGTAAGATCATCCCAAGGTGTTGTGATTATCGCAGCCTTATCATTATGCTCCCTGATAAGTGCTACAGCAGCTTCAAGCTTATCTTCTGTCATATTCTGTGTTCTGCTGAGAACTATTGTGGATGCACTCTCAATCTGGTTATTATAAAACTCACCGAAATTCTTGATATACATCTTGCACTTGGTTCCGTCAGCTACAGTTATGAAATTCTCAAGTGTAAGTTCTGCTTCTTCAGCCACATTCTCAACAGCGGCAATTACATCCGAAAGCTTTCCTACTCCGGATGGCTCTATTATAATCATATCCGGCTTATAATCAGCCGCAACCTGCTTAAGAGCCCTTCCGAAATCTCCTACGAGTGAACAGCATATGCATCCTGAATTCATCTCGTTAATCTGTACTCCGGCATCCTTAAGGAAGCCGCCGTCAATTCCTATTTCACCGAACTCGTTCTCGATAAGGACAACCTTCTGTCCCTTATAAACTTCCTCGAGAAGTTTCTTAATAAATGTAGTCTTACCTGCTCCGAGAAATCCCGAGATTATTGTTACTTTTGTCATTGTTATCATCCTTTCCGACGTCTATAAAATCGTAGTTCCGCATTTGCCCGCAAGCGCATCCTTAGCTCTCTCAAGGTTGGCAATTACCGCTTTACGCTCATTGCCTGCGAGAACAAACTCTACCGCTGCCGATACCTTAGGCAGTGTCGTAATGGCTCCCATATTATCTTCATTCACATATTCCTTAAGCTCAGAGGCCTTGATCGTGTCAAAACTCTGTTCCTTATCCGTTCCTTCATTAATGACAAGCTTGTCAGCTGCCGTAAGGAAAAGAAGTGTATCTGCATCAATAAGTTCCGCAAGTCTTGCCGCAACATAGTCTTTCTCAATTATGGCGCTTGCTCCCTTAAGGACAGTTCTCTGTTCAAGTACCGGTATTCCGCCGCCTCCGGCAGCTATTACAATCTGTCCGGCATCCAGAAGTGTTCTTACCGCATCGATTTCGTATATATCCTGAGGCTTAGGAGCTGCGATTATCCTGCGGTATCCTTTATCTTCTTTTACAACATAATTGCCCTTGGCTTCCTCAGCCTTTGCCTCTTCCTCTGTCATATATCTTCCGATAACCTTGGTAGGATTAGAGAATGCCCTGTCAAAAGGATCCACCTTGACCTGTGTTATAATAGTAGATACCGTCTTATATATTCCTCTGTTGAGAAGCTCTGTTCTTATCGCATTCTGAAGGTCAAAACCGATATATCCCTGACTCATTGCACCGCAAAGTGACATAGGCGCAACCGTATATCTTGAATCAAGTCTGGCAAATTCGGTCATTGCAGTCTGTATCATTCCTACCTGCGGACCGTTACTGTGTGTAATAACTATATTATACTTAGCCTCAACAAGATCGGCTATCGCTCTTGCCGCTTTGGCAACATTAGCCTTCTGCTCCGGAAATGTCTCACCGAATGCATTACGTCCGAGTGCAACAACTATTTTCTTATTATCCATTAACATACCTCTTTTCATATGATTTTATCTGTCAAACAGGCCTGCGGCCATCAATTCATATTATATAATATTTTGGTAAAAAAGTCAAAATGAGTTACCCCTATCCTTTAAAAACATAACTCAGCACATTATATATCAATGTATTGGAATATTTGGAGTAAACAACTTCCCTTGCCATAACGGGATTATCCGTTATCAGTCCGTCAACACCCATTACGGTAAGTTCCTTGGCCCTGTTTTCACCGTTAACCGTCCAGACATATATCTCCTTGCCTCTGTTATGGATGGCATCGACCATATTCTTATTGACAAATCCCGAATTAATACTGAAAGCGTCAACATACGGCAGATTATAAAAATTACCGTACGCCACATTAAGCACATACCCGGTCTGTATCTTCGGATTAATCTGTTTTATACCCTTAAGTGCTTCGTAATTCATGGATGTGACAACGCATTCGTCAATATAATCATATTGTTCTATGAGTGCTGCAACCATTTTAACAAGATCAGGCTCGTTGTCCGTAAGTTTTATCTCTATGTTAAGCCGTATTTTTCCCTTGGTATATTTCATTACATCGGACAGAAGCGGTATGCGGCATTTCTTAAATTCTTCGTTGCTGCCAAACCAGCTTCCGGCATCCAGTTTTGCTATATCCTCATAATTCATATTCCAGACTTCCTTATTCACTCCGGCCGTTCTCTTAAGGCTGTCATCATGCATGACCACAATCCGTCCGTCCTTCGTCTCATGGACATCAAGTTCAATATAATCGGCCGTAGCTTCCACTGCTTTCTCAAATGCAAGCATGGTATTCTCAGGTGCATTATATGAACTTCCGCGGTGCGCCATTATAAGTGTCTGGTCAAAGAATTCCACGTTAGAGAAAGGATTGCTGTCAAACGCCCTCACCATATACATGATATTCATTACCAGCGATATTACGATAACTGCCGCCGATATCACGAACTGCCTCATGCGGTGTGAATTTCCCTTACTTCCAATCAGGCTCTCCGTAACTATTCCCATATTGAATTCGTCCCCTTCATCGCATCTGTATCTGTAAAACATACTCGTTATCAGGCAATACGAAACCGGAAGTGATGTAATTGTGAGAAGAACCTTGGTCACGAAAAGCACAACCCTGAACACCGTAAGGAATAACGCCATACCGAGATTAGCCTTGTCAAGTATCGTGACACCGAGACTTATGAGAATAATCATTATAAAATAAACTATATAAATTACCGCTAACAATGCGACGTTCCAGCCAAACACAAGTCCGAATGACCTTAGTCCCCTCACTCTTACCATCTGCCTGCTCTTACGTTTGCTGTCCGATATATCTCCACCGTCATATGCCATGTAATTGATGGAAAACATATGAATAATACAATACACAAACAAAGTAAGCACCGCCAGTCCTATCGGAATAAAAATATATGCATGGCTCTTAATCGTGCGCACAGCCGCGTCCGAAAGCGTAATTCCCGATGCAAGAAAACCTATCAGTGTAATATTCATCATTAATGATACAATCAGCACATGCAAAAAAGTTACTATGCGTTTCTTTTTCATCGTTTTACGGACCAGTTTCGCACCTGCCTTAAAAATCTGGGCAATGGTTATCGGATTATTATGGTAACCGGCATCAAAGCACACCGAAAGGCATGCCACTTCATAAGTAACATAAAAGGCAAAAATCAGAATAATGAGCACGAAAAAGATTATCGTGAACGGACTTTTAAGATAAGTGAAAAAATAATTATTGGTAAGATACTTAAATCCGGCCTTCCTGAGCGTAAAATCCCATCCCGCCAGATAAAGAGGATATCCTATAGCAAAAGCGGCCAATTTGTACAGCAATTCAAAGACAATAAGACTTAAGCCGCACTTTTTAATCAGTGCGGCGGTTCCGGAAATTATTCCCTTGTTTCTGCCTTTGCGTCTAATACCCATAAAATTGCTCCATGCCGGCCTGCCGCCGTTAAAATAACAGCGAGCAGTGTCCTGCACTGCTCGTCGCTTATATTTTTATCTTAAAGTGATGCTTCAAGTCTCGTTCTTATTGCCTTGATAAAATCAAAACTATTAAGAACTTTCGGATTATCAATTGAAGTTATAAGTGCGAGGTCTTTAGTCATCTCCCCGCTTTCAATCGTATCTATACATGCTTTCTCAAGCTTATCGGCGAAAATCTGCAATTCCTTATTGCCGTCAAGCTCGCCTCTCTTTCTGAGAGCTCCGCTCCAGGCAAAAATCGTTGCCACAGAGTTGGTAGATGTCTCTTCGCCTTTGAGATGTTTGTAATAATGTCTCTGTACCGTTCCGTGGGCAGCTTCATACTCGTACACACCGCTTGGTGATACAAGAACAGATGTCATCATCGCAAGCGATCCGAATGCCGTAGCAACCATATCACTCATAACATCACCGTCATAATTCTTGCAGGCCCAGATGTATCCGCCTTCGGACTTCATTACTCTTGCAACCGCATCATCAATCAGTGTATAGAAATATTCAATTCCTGCTGCCTTAAATTTCTCTTCATATTCATTATCATAAATTTCCTGGAAAATATCCTTGAAATTATGATCGTATTTCTTGGAAATTGTATCCTTGGTGGCAAACCACAAATCTTCTTTCTTATCGAGTGCGTAATTGAAGCAGCTTCTGGCAAAGCTTTCAATCGACTTGTCCACATTATGGATTCCCTGGATAATTCCCGGTGTCTTGAACTCATGGATAGTTTCTTTGATAACTTCTCCGTCTGCGCCGGTAAATACAAGCTCGGCCTTTCCGGCACCCGGGACCTTAATCTCGACATTCTTATATACGTCGCCATATGCATGTCTTGCTATTGTAATAGGCTTATGCCAGTTCTTTACAAGCGGCTCGATACCTTTTACGATAATCGGTGCACGGAATACAGTACCGTCTAAGATCGCACGGATGGTTCCGTTGGGACTCTTCCACATTTCCTTCAGATTATACTCTGTCATTCTGGCAGCGTTGGGGGTAATGGTCGCACATTTTACAGCAACGCCGTACTTCAATGTGGCATTGGCAGAATCCACGGTTACCTGATCATCGGTCTCATTACGATGCTCCAGTCCAAGATCATAGTACTCTGTCTTCAGATCGATGTAAGGCAGTAACAGTTCATCCTTGATCATCTGCCAGAGGATTCTGGTCATTTCGTCTCCGTCCATCTCTACGAGAGGGGTTGTCATTTTGATCTTTTCCATAATGATTTCCTTTCCGGTATTTATTCTTTTACTTTGCAATAGCTATCCAGAACCACATTGGCAAAATCGCTTCTGCAAGGCTTCACCGAATAACATGCCTGCATGTTATTTGCT
>OHFI01000740.1_pt1 | contig 11900 bp, 4 predicted proteins | sample 1567431 | NCBI WGS metagenome assembly OHFI01 (sample SAMEA3879569, study PRJEB24766) | human gut metagenome | biome: human-associated habitat; feature: feces | place: USA | collected 1985/1987 | reverse complement strand
AATTTATAATCGAAGGGGGAAAGCACATTGGTCAGCGTTTCCTCCAATGAATAAGGCCGGATACGGAAATCGGCATACGGAAGCATACGCCCCACCGTATCCACGTCATATTTCAAGCGGACCTGGAAACGGGCGGCAACGTCATTCAACACATCGGATAACGGACGTGCGAACCGGGTTTCATAAGTTTGTGCAGATGCAGCGGAAAAAGAGAGTGCCGCCATGCACCATAATAGTTGTTTCTTCATCGGGAAGTCTATTTTATTTCTTTACCATCCACATACACATCATCCAGCACCAAGTCCTTGCAGTCTTCAAAAACACAGCGTTGCTTGGCATTCTGAATATACACATCACGCATCACAATACCGGTAATAGGCGCTTCGGGCAGGCCTACCACCATAATGGGGGTATTCACATCACGGACCGTCACATCCGACACATAGATATTGCGAAATTCCGGAGTACGGTCACTCTTCGGTTCGGCAGGCATCTTGCTATATTTCAGATTGAGGACGATAGCCTCTTTCTTGATGTTGCTCATCACAATATTGCTTACACGGATATCTTCTACAATGCCTCCGCGGCCACGGGTGGATTTCAGACGAATCCCCCGGTCGGTTCCGTCAAAGATACAATTGCTGATGGTTACTTTCTTCACTCCTCCGCTCATCTCGCTGCCGATAACCACACCACCGTGTCCGCTCAACATGGTGCAATTGGTAATCGTGATATTCTCGCAAGGGACACCCAGTTTACGCGCTTGCAAGTCACGTCCGGATTTGATGGTGATGCAGTCATCGCCTACCGAAATGTGGCAGTCGCTGATGTGTACGTTCTTACAAGACTCAGGGTTGATGCCGTCCGTATTGGGGGAAGGCACATTGTGGATGGTAATGCCTTTAATGGTCACATTGTCGCAAAATTCAGGATTTACAGTCCAGAAGGGAGAGTTGATAATCTTCACGCCCTCTACCCGTACATTCTTACAACGGATGGGATGTATGAAAGGAGGACGGAAAAAGCGACGGTCCAGTGTGCCATGCCAGTCTTCATTGGTTTCAGCGTAAAGGGCTTTCAAGTCGTTTTCCTTCTCGAACATGGGCTGGTACTTGTTGATGTTTCTCTTGCCGTTGTCCCGGAGATCTACAAGGACGCGGAAAAATTCAGTCCACCATGCCTTACCCTGTCCATCCAGAGTTCCTTCTCCCTTGATGGTAATATTTTCTGCATCCACGGCGTAAATCAACGGTTGGAAACTTTTCATCATGATTCCCTCGTGACGCACTTCCACATAAGGGAGGAAGTCGTCAAAGTTCTCCGAGAATTTCAAGGTGGCTCCTGCTTCCAATTCTAATGTAATATTACTTTTCATGTGGATGGAACCGGTGAGATAAGTTCCTGCGGGGAAAAAGAGTGTTCCGCCACCATTGGCGTTCAGGCGGTCGATGGTGGAATTAATCAATGCCGTGTTTAATTTCCGGCCTTGTATATCGGCACCGGCTTGCTGCATATCCACACGCTCGGCATGCAGAAAAGACAAACTGCAAACACATAGCAACAGACTTAAAAAGGTACGTTTATTCATATCGTTCATTAGTTGATTTTAGTTTTACCAAACACCCCAGGGGGCTTTTCCTATGAAAGCTGCGTTTATTTCTTAAAAGAATAAGTTCCGCTTTCCACTATCTTCGGCTCTTTCTCATCGGGAAGGAATACGCGTGCCGTACACCCTACAGGTATCGTTACTTTCAATGTAAAGACTCCATTCTCGCGGATCCAGTCTACCGCAACTTTTCCGTACAAGGTTTGGGTAGAGGCACGGACGTATGTCAAATCGCCTACCGGACGGGGACGTATTTCTATTTCCTTCATTCCCGGTTTTCCTTCAACGGTGCGGATACCCGCCAGCGAGTTGAAGAACCATTCGTCAATCTGCCCCATCATAAAGTGATTCCACGAAGAACCTTGTCGCGGATCCCATTGCTCGGTCAGCGTGGTAGCTCCAAATTTCAGTTGGAAACCATACCCCGGGGCCTCTTCATGGTTATGCATGGTGTACATCAGCTCATTCAGTCCGTTACGGGCTAGCGTCTGGAACAGATAACGGTTACCCACATCACCGGTGGTCAGCCGGTTGCCGTGGCGTTTTATATCCGCTACCAGATTATCAAGCACCGCCTGTCTGTCATCGGCGGGAACCATTCCCAGGAACAAAGGCAAGGCATTGCTGCACTGGCTTCCCGTACCATACTGACGAGTATCCTTATGATAAAACTCCCGATGGAATGCTTTATTAATTTCTTCACCCAAATGAGTGTAATATGCTACATCATACCTATTATCCAGCATACGTGCCGCCTCCACCAAATAGCGAACAACCATATAATAATGGGCGGTAGCTACTAAAGGAACAGGCGTATTACGAGAAAATCCGGCCCGGAAATCTCCATAATCATACCAATCACCCAGTCCGAAAGAAACGATTCCATCATTGGCACGGGTAGTCATATAATCAATGTAACGGCGCATTCCGTTATAGTATTTTCTAATCAATGAATCATCCCCATACGTCTCATAATACATGAAAGGTAATACCACAAAGGTACATCCCCATTCGGGAGATTCGGCAAAAGCATCCATACCGGGACCCTCGAACACCACATATTCCGGAGCAGTGGTAGGAACCGCGCCATTGGCATGCTGTGCATCGGCTATGTTCTGAAGAGTCTGAGGAAGAAAGCCCGTCAAATCATAATTGTACAGTAAACCGGGACCGCATAAATGATCCTGTTCCAGCCAGCCCAGTTTCTCCCGGTGCGGACAATCCGTAAACACAGACTGCATGTTGCTTCGCACCGCTTTCTCTATCAGCCGATGGGCCTCATTGAATATACGATTGGAACATTGGAATGTGGATACCTTAGGAGCCGAGTTATAAACAAAGCACGACTGTATCTTCTGGATCACCGGAAGACGGTGGGGATTCTTCTGCCCTTTCAGCACAGCGCCTTCCACCTGAATATACCGAAAGCCATAGTAAGAAAAACGAGGATGCCAAGTCTCCACTCCCTCCCCTTTCAGGGTATACTCATAATAATGTTGTCTGCCGGTCTGACGCTGATTGCAAGCTCCCTCGTCCGTCAGGGATTCGGATACAAGCAAGGTTATTTTCTGCCCTTTCTTTCCACGGACGGTAATTTCGGGGAAACCGGCCAGGTTCTGTCCCATATCCAGCACAAAGGCAGACGGGTCCACCGTCCGTTTGGTTGACTTGCAGGCGGCTGTTATCTGTTCAGCGGTGAGCTTGGTCACTTTCCGGATATCATAACGCTCCATGATCTTTACCGGTTGCGCTATCTGCGGACGAAGCACCCCTTTGGGGGCTTCCTGAATCACGACAGGATGCCAATCCTGCTCTTTAAAACCGAACATGTTCCAGCCTTTCTGCTCACGGCGGGCGTCATAATCTTCTCCGCCATAGATGCAATTGAACAGTACGGGACTGAAATCGTACTTCCAGTCCTTTCCGGAAACAATCGTTTCACTGGTTCCGTCTTCATAATTCACCACCATTCGGAAACGAAGCGTGGGGGCGCCGAAACTGATTTGCAATTTACGATAGCGGCCGCCTTGCACATTGTAAAATCCATTTCCCAGCAGGACTCCGATGGCGTTACCGCCTTTCTTCACTTGCGAGGTGACATCATAAGTATTATAATAGACACTTTTGTCATAATCGCTCCAAAGAGGGGCAAATTCGCTGTCTCCCACTTTTTCTCCATTCAGCGAAAATTCATAAAAGCCCAAGCCACATACATACGCCGTGGCGTCTTTCACTTTCTTTGCCACATGGAACTCGCGGCGCAGATAAATACTTTTCTTTGCCAAAGTATCCACAGCAGCCCAAGCGGCCTTTGCCTCAGGCTTTTTCAGTTCACTGCCATGATATTTCCGACCTTCGGGTAAATGAGCGTCTTTACGGGTAATGGCCCCAATCCATTCACTGCCGGCGAAAGCCGCTTCGGAAGTCAGGATACTGAAATCAGAGGGGGCACTCCATGCCGAAGGCGTATCAGCCTCATCCCAGACACGGACACGCCAAGTATAATGCCTGTCCTTCTCCAAGACCGCATCCGCACAGGAAACCAACTGGCTTTGAGCGGATTTTACTTTACCGCTGTTCCAGACTACTTTTCCTGCCCATACATCCCGAATCTCTATCTCATAAGCGGTCTGCCGCGTGCCATTTTCCGGCGAACTCATCTGCCATCCCAAACGAGGGGCATCAGAGGTGGTCACTCTTCCTTCGCGCATCTCACACGTCAGACGGGTAACAGTTATGTCCTTCGCCTGCACGGCGAAAGACATAACTAACAAAGCGGCTATTAAGAATTTTCTGTAATTCATTTTTCTTTCAACAGTCTGTTTATTATCTTAAGACATCCCCTTTATTCAAATCTATAGCACATTCTCACAAAGGACACGGGTCAATGTATCGGCGTGTCCCACTTCCTTTCCATCCACATAGATATGCAGACCTTTTCCACGCTGGTAACGGCTGCCGTCCTTATCCCACAAAATAGTGAGGTTACGGCCATGGTACAACACATTATCCAAACAGAAATAATCCCATTTTCCTTCGGGAATCAACGGATTCACCTCCACTGTGTTATCCATGCGCGGACGGAGCCCAATCAAACCGGTAATCATCAAATCATTAAAAGTAGAATGATTGTAATAACGGCTGCGTTCCTGATCTCCTTTCAACCAATAACCGGTCACCTCATCCAGATACTCGCCTATGTAGGGGCGGCCACGGTGATGCTGCGACTCCACATAGCGTTCCATTTGATGGAAATACACGCTATCTGTCAATACAGTCTGAGGATAATTATTCATGAAATTGGCCATTGCGGTCAAAGTCTGTGCAGATGCAAACGGCCAGATAGCCCCATCCCATTCACACTTACCTACGCCATGCGTGCGGAACTCAGGATGACGGCGCTCGGCAGTGGTAAGTCCGTAAGGTGCGGAAAAACCTTTCTCGTCCATCACTTCCTTCCATGCCACAGTGTATTTGGAAGAAGCATCCGGCAAATTGAAATACCAAGGGATATAGCCGATAGCCTCGCGTACCTCGGCGGACGCATCTCCACGCATCGTTTCAAAGAAATGGTGATCTGTGTTCCACAACTTATCCTGTACCAATGTTTTAATGGAATCGGCTTTCAATCCATATTTCATGGCCATGCCCTCATCTCCTGTCATGATGCCGATAAGAGAGAGTGCTTTGGCATTGCCATACATATAACTGTTGATAGTGGGACGGGCATATTGCTTACGACGGCCTCCGCTGATGGATTCTTCCATACCATCCTGCACATCTCCCTGCCAATAAAGTCCATTGGGCAGGCGGTTTGTCTTTTCCCAACGGGCATATTCCGCTTCCAAATCCTTTACCATATCCAACAAAAACTCCTTGTTTCCATCGACCATGTAACGTCCCAGTACCGCATCCGCATTCCACGAGCTGAACTTGGTCATTTTAGCCATCGGGCCTCCTTCGTTACCCCGATACCAAGTATGGATAATCTGATTCAAGTATTCCGGATTACGCAACCAGCGGCTCTCATAAATATGATGACCGATGGCACAAGCTATCAGATTGTATTTATCGGCATACGAACGGTTTACCAGAAATTCGGTCATGCCATAGCCCACCGGAGTTTCCTTGATGTGCTTGCGCAGCGTCCACCAACGATAATAATACATTTCCTCAAAGTTCTTTTGAGAGCACTCGAAAAGAGGAATGTTTTCTTCCATCCATTGAGATGCACGGGCATTGGGAATAGCTTGGGCTATATTCTCATCCTCCATGCTGTTGAAATAATCCACATAGGGCTTGAAATCCTTATATTTCAAGAAAGCCGCACCGGCATCCTTATCAGCAGAAGCCGTCTTGAAATGAGCTATACGATAGGTGCACAAAGGTTCCTGCTCACCCGCATTCGGCAGAATGCCATACCAGTCTGCCGGGGTATCCACCGTAGGATAAGTCCGTTGCGCTCCGGTGCGGAACATCACTCTCTCGATGGCCGGAACGGGCGCAAAGAACATACGTTGCCCCACTTTCTTTCCATCCACATAGACAATTACCATGCGGTTGGCAACAGAAAGCTCCACTTCTACCTTATACGTCTTGCCCGGTTCATACTTCAACAAATTACCAAACCGCGCACCTCCTTTGGCACGGAAAAGTCCATCGGGAGTCAATTCCAGACGGGAACAGGCAATGCCGTTTTCATCCAGAAATTCTATCTGCAAAAGTCCTTTATCGTTCTGTTCCGCCATCAGTTCGAAAGATACTTTCAGTTCTTTTGTAGCAGGTATCTTACGCTCCACACGGGCATAATCGAATAAGTCCTTGTCTTGCAGCACCAGCCATTTTCCATCCAGTGATACGGGAGCCCACTGCAAGGAATACAAATTCCAGTCGGTCAGTTCGCTCAAATCTTTGTAGCCGGCAAAATCGTCGTCAGCATGCTCGCTGGCGTGTGCGCGGACGGGCACAGGAATATGAGACACCCACATATCCTCTTTATTCATACTGTAAGTCACCCATAAATCACCATCGGGAGGAGTCCCGTTACCTTCCTGAATACCCCGTACATACTGAGGACCGAATGATTTATAATTACCTCCGTAACGCATCGGTGTAATCTCGCCGTGCACCAGATTCAAGGTCGTATATTCCAGCCCGTCCTTACTGAGCGAGATAGCCAGCGGCCAGCGAAACTCGGAAGGATTATACACCGTGGCGTATGTACCGTCACTCAAACGCTGCCCCCAGATCTTCGCATTACTGTTTACAAAGCCTTTCGCACGTTCCACCGGTTGCGCCCATGTGTTCCCGCCATCCTCGCTGATGGAAGTCAGGGCATGTTTCCACAGGCTTACCAAACGGCCGTCGGGCAAGGTATAGTCACAATACGCTTTGTATTCCTTGTGTAAAGGAATCAACGGGTCATTGCGGTCGGCTTCCTCCACCCACTGCATACGGTAGCGGGGATTATCCAGAATCTCCTGACAGGCTTTTACAAACTCCTTGTCTTTACTCCGTTTAAAATAAGGATAAGAGGTATTCTTTTCATTGAACGCATGGTTATAATAAATGAAATAAATGGGGCCGAAGGAACCGTCCTTTTTAATTTCGCGAACCACACGGCCTATTCCGTTCCCGTCATTCGGGTCATCTTTCTTGTCCAGCGCCACGCCATAGTTTCCCATGGCTATCAGTCGGCCGCTCTTTGACACATAAAAGCCTACACGCTGATGCATGATGGCATCCAGATCTTTCGCCTTGTCTGTGCGTCCGGGCTTGGTATAGCCATCGGGAACCCGGTAGATAGGGAAAAGGGTCACCGGGTTTGTCCAGTGATAACCGTCTTTCGAGGTCATCAGGAAAGTTTGTGAGGGAGGAATATGCTCGTCCGAAGGATCGGAAAGATAATGCATATAGAATTGTCCGTTCCAATAAGCCAACATGGACTGATGATTGTATGTCCATCCATTGCCGTTATCGGGTGCAGGATGTTCCCGGTTGGCACGCATCACCTGAATATTGTGTACCCCTACCACGGGTGACAATTGCCCGTCATGACAGGTAGGGTTAGACAGCTCCGTGCCTGTATAGTGTACTCTATCTTGCGCCGATACCGAAAGTGCCAGCGAACAGGCTGCTGCAAAGGTAAAAAGTTGTTTCAGTTCCATTTATTTACTTCTATGTTGTTTTTCCATTTATTAAAATGAGGTTTCTCTTCAGCTTGATTGACCTGCAAACAAGCAAAGCTCTACAAAACTACGAATTTCTTCGTTTCCCGATAAAAGCTCCGGGCTTTAAAAAAAGACGAAAGCACAAAGCAAATGTACTCTATAAAATAATGCTATTTATAAAAAGAGTCTTTTTGTTAATGAATTTGCATAAAAGAAGCTTTTTTACTATCTTAGCAGCATGAAGTTAACAGTTTGATAACTTTTCTACGAGAAATATGTTATTTATAGTATTCACTTTCTTAACAACCGTTTGCTTATGAAACAAAAGAATAAGATGTTATCCACCCATGGCATTAAAACACTATTCGAAACCCGATTAACCCAACTCACTTCATTGGCTTCAGAAAGTCAGGATGAAACAGCTTTCAAGAATAAGCTGAACGATTATCTATTATCCGGTCCTATTTACAATCCTGCTGCCGCAAGGCAAATTAAAAGACTGATAGATAACGATGGAAAAACCATTTACGAAGCCTCTACAGAACAGGAGATTAAAATAGAAACCATCTCACTGCTTTGGAAGTTTTTAACGAATCGTATCATCAATGAAGAGATTTCCGTTGATTTATGGATTGACCTGTATCACCAGTTCGACCGGCTTTATCACGAAGAAGAGGAGCTACCTGATGAAAAACAAGTGCAACAGTGGATGAAACGCTGGCCCAGCGGACTGAATGAGGATGTCCGGGCTATCCGCCGACAAAACAAAGAACGTATCATCTCCCTTCTTATCCAGAAAATAGAAAACAGACACGCACCCTCCAGCCGCTACCTTTTTCCTGAAGGAAGCACGGAAGAGGACAAACGCCGGCTGGTCTGTCAATGGTGGAACGAAGCCCGTTTTCATCTGGCAATGGCCGTAAAAAGCCCTACCGAACTGAACCGGATGCTAGGCAACTCCCTGTCCGAAGAAACCTTGCAGCTTTATCACAAAGCACGCAAGAAAGGAATGCCTGTCTTCATCACCCCTTATTATTTGTCATTATTGAATCCTACCGGAAAAGGATATGATGACGAAGCCATACGCAGCTATATCTTGTACTCTTCCCAATTGGTAGAAACTTACGGTAACATCCACGCATGGGAAAAAGAAGATGCAGTAGAGGACGGAAAGCCCAACGCTGCCGGATGGCTGCTGCCGGACGGACACAACATTCACCGCCGTTATCCCGATGTGGCCATTCTTATGGGACGTGCCTGCGGCGGCCTATGTGCATCCTGCCAGCGCATGTACGACTTTCAAAGTGAACGTCTGAACTTCAACTTCGAGGAATTGAAGCCGAAAGAGAGCTGGGACAAGAGGTTGAGAAAACTGATGGAATATTTCGAGAACGACACTCAGCTCAGGGATATCCTGATTACGGGAGGCGATGCATTGATGAGCCAGAACAAGACCTTGCGCAATATACTGGAAGCCGTCTACAAAATGGCTGTCCGCAAACGGAACGCAAACCTGCAACGCGCCGAAGGAGAGAAATATGCGGAACTGCAACGAGTACGCTTGGGCAGCCGGCTCCCGGTATATCTGCCCATGCGAATCAATGACGAGCTATTGGAAATCTTACGCGAGTTCAAAGAAAAGGCATCTGCCGTAGGAGTCAGCCAATTTCTGATTCAAACGCATTTCCAGACTCCGCTGGAAGTAACACCCGAAGCGCGTGAAGCTATCCGCAAGATACTGGCAGCCGGGTGGACTATCACCAACCAGTTAGTATATAATGTGGCGGCTTCCCGTCGCGGACACACCGCCAAGCTGCGCAAAGTATTGAATGGGCTGGGTGTACTATGCTATTACACCTTCTCGGTAAAAGGATTTGAGGAGAATTATGCCGTATTTGCACCTAACAGCCGCTCCTTGCAGGAGAAAGAAGAGGAAAAGGTATGGGGAAAACTCTCCGCAGAGCAAGAAAAGGAGTTTTTGAACCTGTTGAGAAACAGTAAAGACCGTGCGGCAGCCGTACAGCGTTTCTGCACCTTCCATCAGATTCCTTTCGTAGCAACAGACCGCAGCGTACTGAACCTGCCGGGTATAGGCAAGAGCATGACTTTCGTAACTATCGGTATGACAAAAGAGGGAAAACGGATACTGGAATTTGACCATGACCCAACCCGCCAGCATAGTCCGATTATTCATCAGATGGAAAAAATATACATCAAGGAAAACAAGTCTATCTGGCAATATATGCTGCAATTGCAGGAAATGGGCGAGAAGAAAGAAGAATATGCCAGTCTGTGGAAATATATGGAAGGAGAAACAGAACACCGCTTCCCCTTATATAATTATCCCGATCCGGGATTCCGGATTACAGAAAAGTATAGTCACTTGTCAGTAGTTGGTAATAAATCAATCTGCTAATTTGTCAATGTGACAATGTGCTAATGTGCCATGTGGAACAAAGCGTAACCCATTGACATATTAGCACATTGACAAATCAGCAGATTATTCAATTCGTAATCTTGATCCCCACAAAATACGTTCTAGGCTGTGTAGGCCCATAGAAATAACCCGAGTCACGATAACCACCTTTGTCCAAATCCTTTTGGAAAGCATTAAAGATATTCTGCACTCCACCGTTCAATTGCAACTTGATATGGTCATTCAATACAAACGTATAATTCAGTTTCACATTCAAATCAAAGAAATCAGGAGTATGCACCATTTCATCTTTAGCGATATATTGTCCTATATATTCCTCGGGCAATTCTGTCGGTGCGAAATGTGGCACATGCATCCGGCCTGTGTACACACCGGACAAGGAGCAGTCGAAATTCTTGAACGGAGCAGATGTCAATGTGAAATAACCGTAATAGTCAGGAGTACGGGGCATCCGCTTCACCGGCGCTACCTCAGGATTCTCACTCCATGCCTCCAGCTCAGTATATTCGCTGCGCTGCACCGTGAAGCCCACCTGTAAAGCCGCATCACGTCCATGTGCAATCTTTCCGTCCAGATTCACGCCATACACACGTGCCCCGTTACCGTTACGACGCTCCTTCACCTTGTTACCATTCTCGTCATGGCCCATATCCTCCAGTACAAATACGTCATCCAATCCGGTATAGAACCCTTCCAATAACAAATTGGTCTGGAAATGACCGATATTCGCCGTCCAGTCAATGGAGCCGCTGATGCTGTTAGAATGCTCAGGCTTCAGCCCTTCCGCCAACTTGATAAGCACGCCCTCACCTCCTACTGCCGTAACGTGCAAGTCTTCATCATAAGCCTGCGGCGCACGGAAACCGGTGGACCAGGTGATGCGCGCCTGTAGTTTGTCACTGGGCTTATAGAGCAGGTTCAGACGGGGGCTGAAGATGGGATTGTCAATCAGGTTATGGTCATCCAGACGGAACCCGGCCAAGAATACAAACTGATTCATTTTCCATTCGTTCTGCACAAAAGCGCTGGCAATGCGTACATCCTGTTTCATATCACGGTGATAACCGGTCATAACATCGTGCAGGGAGTTGTTCTGATACTCCAGCCCGGCGGTAAAAGTAGCAGGAGAGAATAAAACTTTCTCAAAATTACCCACATACATGCCGCCTGCCACCCAAGTCAGATCTTTCGTCTTTCCGTATGCATTCGCATCCTGTTGCGCACCATAATAACTGTTACGGTCGGTATGCTGGATGGAAGAATAGAAAGAAAGCTTATGCTTGTATTCTTTCCAAAACAGATCATAACTCAATCCGCCACTATTGATAACGTGCTTGGTCTGTTCGGTGATATCCGTTTCGTGCGGCTGCAAATCAAATTTATTCCCTCCGCGGCGGAACTCATTCGTGGTATGATATTCCAGACTGATACGGCTGAACTGCGTAGGACGGTAATAGGTGCGCAGCCCGAACGTATTCATATTCAGCTTTCCCAACTCCGAGAAACCGTCCCCGTCCGCATCATACGGATTACGGTTCCGATAAGACTGATACAAAGCGATGCCATACGTATTGTCTTTTGACACCAAAGAGGCGTTGGCTCCCATATACTGTTCCCACACCTTGCCGTTCATATTGGACATTGTTGAAGAAACCTGAAATGAATTGTTGATGGGGTCTTTCGTGAT
>OHFI01000738.1_pt1 | contig 11915 bp, 15 predicted proteins | sample 1567431 | NCBI WGS metagenome assembly OHFI01 (sample SAMEA3879569, study PRJEB24766) | human gut metagenome | biome: human-associated habitat; feature: feces | place: USA | collected 1985/1987 | reverse complement strand
ATGCCGATTATCTGTCTGAGCTTGCAGTCATCGGGCAGCCCCTTGAACAGTGCGCAGAAGTCCAGCCAGTGGAGCTTTGCCGTCCTCAGGTCAATGCTGTATGCCCCCATGAACGCCGCATAAAAATACCCCTCGTCCTCCGCAAAATCAAAGCAGGGGACAGGGGTCTTGCTGCCTATGGTGCTGTTGTCCTTTGCCGCCGACAGCCCTCTGACGTAAAATTCGTCCATAGCCTCCGCCGCCTCCGCAGCTCCTATGCCCTCGGGCAGCCCCGCAAAATAAAAGCGGCTCACGATATCGGTAAGCCCCTCAGTGCGCCGCCTTAGCACCGCCGCCGAGTATTCGCACATTATGCGGAAATCGGGGTCAATGGGTATCTTAACGCCGTTTACGGTCAGTATCTTACTGTTTGGTGTGAACATCGGCAAAGCGGTCGGTAAACGCCGCAGTCTCGACCTGAATGTATTTCAGTACGTCCAGGCGCTCCACAGCCGAAGCAGTCCTGCCCTCGAAGATCTCAGCAGCGCAGCCGTCACCCAGAGCGGCGTCAATGGCATTGTCAATGGCAGCCACAACAGCAGCCTCATCTTTGCAGCCCTTAAGCTCTCTCAGCTTCACAGCAGCCTCTGTTACCCTTTCGGACATAGCCTGCGAAAAAGATATGGGATATTTCTTGTCCTCGATCTCTACCGTACAAATGCGGTCTTTAAATCTGTATGCCATAAAATCCACCCTTTCGGTTTAAAATAAAAGGGGTCGAAATCGACCCCATATGATCATGCCGCTTCTCCGTCCTTGCTGTAATACTTGCCCTTTGCAAATTCGGGCGCAGAGCTGCCCTTGACAAGCTTTGCAAATGCGCCGTCCTTGCGCTCATAGTAGCTGTCATACTTGGTACTCCAGTCGGAGGGCGAGCTGTCAAGCACAGTGTAACCGCCGAAGCCCTGATAGGTGAACTTAACAGGGTTGTCGCCTGACTTCTTGATGCTGCCGCTGATGGAGAGGTTCTCCTCGGGTGCGCCGCTTCCGTCATCGGAGATGATAAGGGAGCCCTTGCCCTTTTCACCCTCACCTGTGAGAGTGTTGAAATAAACGTAGTTCTTGATAGCCGCCTGACCGATGGCATATTTCTGCTCATGGCTCAGTGCATAGTCCTGAAATTCATCGCCGATGTAACGGTCCTCAGTGAAGTCAATGCTTCTCTGGTTGCCTGTTTTAAGGGTAGATTTGCCCTTGTAGTAATAGCTGTTGGTCTTTTCTTCGGGGTTCAGCGAGGAAGAACGGTCGGTACCGCCGCCGTAGCAGACAACAGCATAGTCATCTACATCAGCGCTCTGCTCTTCCGAGATGTCCACCGCAATTACCATATTGTCAGTGGTCAGGAAGCCCTTGAAATTGGGGTCAGTCTTTACCCCCTTGAACATATCTTTCAGTAACATCAGATTACCTCCTTGGTATAAAAATCAATGTTTACACTCGCCGCATATATCCAGCAGTGAGCGTTCTTAACTGTCGGCGTGGGGAAATTGGTTATCCTGCATCTGGGCTGAGTAATACCCTCAATGTCCCATTCGCCGTACACCAGCGAATTTAAAATGCCGCTGAGCCTGTTTATGATGTCGTGCTGCTTGTCGATATCGCCCATCGCCGTTATCTGCAAAGTGAGCTGAATTTTTTTGGTGCCGTCAAAATATTTTTTCAGCACCTTTGCCCCAGCGCCCATTACCGCCGTGCGGTCATTTTCGGAAACAACGCCTATAATGTCGATGTCCGCAAGCTCTCTTGCCTTTTCGGGGAATTTGTCGTATATCATAGCCCGTTGCTCCTTAATGTGTTTCGGAAAGTGATATCCCACTGCTGCCTGTGATTGTTTTCGGCAACCTCGCACCAGCGGGCTTGTGCAAGAGGGTGCTTATCCTTTGAATACGAAAGCGGAATATTTGTAAGATGCTTGCTTTCTCCGCTTTTTGCCCACGCACTTCCGTTATCGGCAAGCATAAGCAAACCAAAATATAAATATTGTGCGTATGGCGCATTCCAGACAAGCTCTGCGCTGTCGGTATCGGAATGGATAACAGATGAATCCATCAGACCGCCGTAATCATACGGTGCATATTTGTTGCAGTCTCCCAGTGCCTGCTCTGCCACATCAAATAAAGCCGCTCTCATAGCCCTGTCAGCCACAATAGACATATCGGGCCCGTTTATATGTACATCAACAATCATGTCAGTATCACCTCCAGATGGTGCGGCTCTCCGCCGTCCGCAAAGTATGTTTCGATTTTCTGCACAACGTAATCACGCCCCATAAAGCGGATAATATCGCCCGTGCGGAACTCAAAGTCCTCAGGTGTGCTGTTGCGGCAGTCGTAAAACATCTTAGCGCTTACCTGCGGGATATCGCCCCCCAGAGCAAACGTCTGAGAGCGTGCAGGGATTATGCGCACCCATCTGAGCACAGCAGCGACCTCAGTATCACTGCCGCCCCAGCCGTCGGAAGCTGTTTTGCGGATAACATCGGCGTAATGCGGCAGAAGATAGCGGGGAATAGCCGCCGTCAGCATACGCCGCACCCCCTGTATAAAAGCCCCGCCTTGTCCAGATAGGCAAGCGCCCCGGAACATACTCCTGCAGAGCTTCCGCCCGCACCGCTGCCCGAAGCACCCCCCTGAGACATGGAGAACGAGCCCACAGTGAACGATGATACGCCGCCCGATACAACACTGCACCATGCTTCAACACCGCCGCACAGCCCTATATATTCTGCCTGAGCGCATACAGCAAAGTTATATGCCCTTTCCTGGGTTTCCCCGTCAGGCTCGGTGAGGATAACGCCGTCTATCACGTTTCCCGCACGGAGGAGCAGGCGGCTCAGGTCGTCATACTCCACGCCGCCGTAGATGTTTATGTAGAAATCCCTGTCAGCCGCCATAAAATCACTCCTTACGCCTTAAGCATCGCAGCAGTCACGGTGATATAGCCGACAGTGACCGCCTTGCTGTCCGAGTTAAAGCAAACTACCTCGATAACATTGCCCTCGGCAGCTGCGATCTCGGTAGTGCCGCTGGTAAGCGCTGTGCCTGCGTATGCGGCGGAAGTCTCGCCGTAAACAGCCCTTGCGGAAGGATTTACCTTGTACGCATAAGTGCCGCTTGCATCGCCGCCTGCCGCAACGGTGATAACAGTCTTGCCCTTGGTGCTGCCTGCCGCCGCTGTGAGCTTAAGAGAGCCGGGAGCATATACCGCACGGATAGCCACGCTTCTGAGCACCTTGTGAGCATATGCGATTCTTCCCTGTACCGCACTTGCACCGATGTACTTGCCCGAGCCGTTCATGTCCTGGAGATGTACGGGAACGGAGAACTCTTCCGCTCTGGTCGCAAATCTGGGGTGGCCTGCGATCATTGCCAGACCCGCAGTCCTGTCATTCCACTCGATAACGTTAAAACCAGCGATGCGGCCCACGATACCGCTCTGAACTACGTTGTCACCCAGAGATGATGCCTTAACGAACTCAGGGGACTTAAGGATAAATGAGTAGGTCGCAGGGGTAACCAGCAGATAGCGTCTGCCGTCATCGGGAATATTGGCCTCACTCATCTGCTGCCTGATATCCACGATATCGCTGTAAATGCCGTCAACGGTAAGCGCACCGATGTTGGTAACGGTAGCGCCTGCGAGAAGTACGGTAGCGCCGTCAGTATCCTCAGCAACGGCAAGGGCATAGCCTGCACTGTCAAGTCTGTCCGCAACAAGGTTGTCGGGGACAAGCTGCGCATCGTAGCCGTCGATAAGCTCATTTACTGCCTTTTCTTTGTCGATGGGGAAGTTGATGTAAGATGTGCTGCCGTGCTTAACGGGAATGCCGTTTGCACGGTCGTAGTCCGATACCTCCACCTCCGCATCTCTTACGGGGATCTTTACAACGCCCGCCTTGGGGCTGCCCTCGTAGTCTGTGTTAAATACAACGCCGTTTTTCAGCTTGTTTTCCTGACGAATTTTTGCCAGGACCAGAGCCGAATATCTTTCCTGTGCTTCATGTGCCATAAATTACATTCCTCCTGTTTTTAGATTTTTATGTTGGGATTTTTCGCAAGGAACGCCGCCTCTACGCCCGAAGGCTGCTTGCCGCCGTTCCCGAAGCTTACCCCTGTGGTGACACCCTGAGGGGCGCTTTTCGCAGAGCAGAAAGAAGGGTATTTTGAGATGACCGCATCAATAGCCTTTTCAATGGGCATATCGTCCGATACCTTTGCCATGGCAAGGGCGATAACGTCATCTACAGCCTCGGCAGTTACGCCCTTGGAATACGCGCAGCACTTAGCCTCAGCCGCCGCAAGCTTCTTTTCAGCCTCTGCCCTGCCATTTTCGGCAGCAGATATCTTTTCCTGTGAAAGCTGTTCGGCAGTTTTCCGGCTGTCCTGCCACTTTCGGAACGCTTCCATCTCTTCCTTTGAGGGCTGTCCCTTTGCCTGCCTTTCAAGTCTCTGCTTGACTATTGCGTCAAGCTCTGCCTGGGTAAATGTTTTTGCCGTCTGCTCAGGCTCAGACGTAGATACAGCCTTTTCAGGGAGATTTGCTCCGCCCTTTACAGCCTGTGTGTGATCACCTCCGTAGGCTCCCGTGGAGCCATTTTCAGCCTTGTTGGTTTCGGTTACGGTTGTGTTTGTTTCTGCCATTATGATTACCTCCGTTTATAGCCTGTCGGCTTGTTTTCCGTCCTCAGTTTAACGCCGTAAGTACGTTTAGGGCATAAAAAAAGCAGCCGTAAAGCTGCTGATTTACTTTTTACCCCCTCGATTTCGAGGGGTATGTTTTGGTGGAGCCAACAAAACGTGATTGGCATAAAAACAGCGCCCCTGCTTCCCGAAAGGAGCAAGAACGCTTGTAATCTGTATTAAATTTATCGAATATATCTCATTCCACGCTTGCCGCTAAAAATGTCATTGTATTCACTTCCAAAGGGCGAGTGAATTACGGAGGTTATCGTTTTTGTGTCCATTTCCCAACCGCCGACAGCTTTTAACTTTTTCGCAAGCATATTTTTTAATGTTAGAAAGTCATCGGAGCTGATTTTGCTTTCGAGAAGATAGGTCAAAGCCTCAATGCCCTTGATTTCTCTGCGGATATATCCCATAAGGCGGCATACGCTTTCGTCCGCAACACCGCTTACACTTTTTTTGTTCTCCTCAATCATAATCTTGGGCGTTTCCACCTCAGCTCCGAAATGCTTCATAAGCTTGTCAAATCCCGATTTGAAGATAACAAAGGCGTGTGAAAAATTGCGTACAAGCTTTGGATTTTCCTTTTTAAACTCCGCAAGCTCTGAATGTGTGAGATATATGTAATCGGCATGTTCAATGCAGACCCTGCGAAGAGCGTGGTCAATTCTCGTGTGATTTATACCGCTGAAATGCTCAATATCTGCACTCGTAAGTACGGGCTGACCTTTGTAAAACTTGTCAACGTATTCATAGGGCTTTTCCTCAAGCTTGAGCTGTTCGTACTGAGGTGCCGTTTCCTGCTTTGCTCTGAAATATGATTTAACTAATGCTCTCTGAACGTCCCAAGCAACCTTGTCTGTGAAAGACTTTGCAAGCATAAGGTAGCCGCTTTCGGTGAGAAGAGTTAAGCCGTTCGGTGCAGTAGCACTATACTCTTTTTTCGCTTCGTACGAATTTCGTACGAAGAAATCTTCTCCCTCAATAAAATGCTCCTTGTTGCGGTTGAAGTTCCTGCGGGCTGTTCCATCGGGTCTGCCGTGTACCGTGTCAATGTCCTTGAATGTGACAACTCTCTGACCCTTGTATTCCTTGATGGCTACATTGGTATTTCCTATTGCGATTGCGTTCATAACATATTCCTCCTAAAATGTTTGACATTCCACAGAGGATATGCTATAATAGATTTAACAAATCCTCTGTGGTTTGGGCTATAACGGTAACGCTTGTGCTTGGTCGTGCGGCGTTGCCGTTATTTCTTTTCTTCTTGCTGTAGTTTGGCGTAGACCTCTCTAATGCCCTGTCGTATCACTTCTGTTTTCGTCATTCCTGTTTTGCTTGCACAAAATTCCAGTATTCGTACATCTTCATCAGTCATACGGATACGTGTTTCATGATTTTTAGGGTCTGTAGTTGGTCTGCCAGTTCTTGGAGACATCAAATCACCTCTTTTCTGTGTCACCATAAATATAATAACATATGGTGACACAAAAGTCAAGAGGTTTTTTGAAAAAATTTTTGGAGCATAAAAAATGCGCCTTGCAGCCAACTGCAAAACGCTTGTGTGGTCATAAAAAATCACCCTACTTGTGTAAGGTGATTAAAAGTCGATTATCTCTATATCTCCGCAAATTTCCGATAAGCATTTTCCGTCGAAAAAAGGGCGATCCATAACATCATCAATGCTGTTGACGGTTAAAGTGTTATCACCGCACCACATATCGAATTTGTTTTTTGAAAACGGGTCAACGCCACAGGATTTGCCGTTGAATTCAAATGTGAAATGTGACGCTATTTCACTTATTCTGCTTTTTATTTTTTTAGCTGTCATAGTATATCACCATTTTCCATGCGTTCCTCATCTGTTAGATTTCGGGCTTCACTACGGGTTACATCTCCGTTTTCATCATATGAATAATCGTGAGCGTGTTCACCGTTTTTGCCAAACGGGTGGTTTTTGGGATTGCCATGATCATGATTTGAAACTTGCTTGGTCTGCTTGCCGTTTCCATCATAATAGTTTCTGTCGATCCCGCCCTTGGCATTTTCTCTTTGGGTAATGCTGTTGGGTTCGCCTGTAAGGTCAGTCCTTTCAACGATTTTTACAGGGGTACCGTTTGCGTTTGTGGTCATATTCATTATACCACTTCTGCTGCCATTGTCAAGTCCTGATTTCGCCTTCCTCTCCGCCCAAACCGTCTTGCTCGACTTGCTCCTGTCATACCCATAAACCTGAGTGCGGTCATTGTGCTGTTTAAGCCCCGTCTCCTTGCAGTAAGCCCTGTATTTCTCCCTCTGATTGCGAAGCCGTAAAGAAGCTTTCTGCAAGCCCTCAGTGTCGCCTGTTTCCTGTAACATCATACATTCACGCTTGGCGGCTCTGATGCCCCGTTCCATAGCTCTCTGCTGCTGAAACTGCATATACCGCCTGTTATTTTCCTCTTTGGGATAGGGAAAATATCGCTGAAAATTGATGCCCTCTGCAAATGGATATTGAACGTGCCCGCAGTTGATACCGAGTATTCCGTCAGGCTGTCCGTAACTCGTCTGAGAAAAAGGCGTAAAATGTATTTTATTTCCTGCGCCGTCTGTGGTTACTCCGCTTGTGCCGTCACGGGAATAAATTTTTCCTTGGTCAATGGCACATTTGGGACGTGCGCCCAGATGTGAGCTTAGTTCGATAAGGTTTATCCCGTATTCGTCGCATCGTGCGTCCTGCGCCGCCCTCGCAGTGTTTCCGAGAGTTGACCGCATATCCATCATTACATACGCCTCGGGAGACCATTCACGCCCACGCTTGTCAACGAAAGCGGGAATGCCCTTTTGAGCAAGCTCACGTATAGTCTTGCGTGTCGCTTCCTGCAATGACATCTGCCCCGATACAGCCTTTGCCGCACCCTTGCCCATAATGTCAAGTGCTGACTGCCTGCCCTCGGCAGTGTCACGGTAAATGGCATTAACGGCATTCACATACGCCGATTTTGCCTTGTACCCCATGACCGTGTTTACAAGGTTAAGGTCACTTGCCGCCTGCCGCTGAAACGCCTTGGCAGCATTCATGGCTGAGGTTTCCGCAGGAATGTCCGAGAAATATTCCGACAGCCCCGCAGCATTCGCCGCCTGCACCGCATTGTCAAGATATCCTATCTCAGTCTCAGCCGCCGTCAGAACAGCGTCCATAGCCTGACCGCCCTCGACCTCGGAATATCCCGCAATGATAGCCGCCGCCCGCTTGTCGAAGCGTCCTGCCCTTGCAAGCTGCCTTATCCGCCATTTGGACGTGTCGGAAATATCTCCGTCCCGTGAAAGCTGCGCCGCGATTTCCCGCAGGATATCGTCCTCCATATCCAGGAGCACCCGCACAAGCGGAGCAGACAGCTCGTCATACTGTTCCCTTGTCACCTGCATCACCGCCCGAAGTTACAAAGCCGTCACCGTCCGAAACTCCAAGAACAGCGCTCTCGGCGTTTATCCTCTCAAGCTCCCGCTTTGCCGCCTCTTCGTCACACTTCATAACCTCCATAATGGCGGAAACCTTGGACTTCAAGCCCGCCGCCACAAGATTTATGTTGTTCTGAATAAGCGTGTTGTCATCAATAACAACGCTGTCCTTAAACGCCACAGTGACTTCGAAATCACCGTTCGGAACTTCACCAGTGATCATCGCAAGCCTGAGCACAGCCCTGCACATTTCCTCAATGAACTCAACGAGGAGATTTTTCTGACAGCGTATCGTAACAGCCGTCTTGTTTTCCTCGGAAACCACCTCGGTTGCGGTCTTAACTCCGCCCGCCTTGTCGAATGACAGCGAGCCGGGAGCAAGCCCCACCTGAAAGCACAGAATATTCAGCAGCGCATTGATACCGTCAACGTGTTCCTGTATTCTCAGCTCCACAGTGTTGTCGGTGATTTTCAGGTCCTTGTCCTCATCGCATTTCAGTGCCTGATAAACCTCGTCATCAGCGTCAAAATACCGCTCTGTCTTACCCGTTTCGGGATTGACCACAGTACGAATGCAGGAGCTTGGCACGATTATTCTCTTCTTTCCGAGAACAAACTCACGGGCAAAGCTGTCAAACGCCACATCAAGGGCTTTGAGCGTGTCCTCGCAGTTGGCAAAGCAGCTTATGCCGAGAGGCAGCTCCGTGGGAATGTTGCTTGGAAAATCGGTCTTGAAATACTGAAACAGGGGAGTGTCCATAGCATATGTGAACGTGTCTGCCATATCGGGATAAAGCACCGACAGCGGCACTCTGTCACCCGGAGCATTGGGGTCAGAAGAACGAAACAAAAAGCACTCCACAAGGATATCATCATCCTTGACGGAATGCTTCTCAAATAACGTGTAATAATATTTGCCCTTGGCTGATACCGTGCCGAAAATGCCCTCGGTAATGTCCCTGTTGTCCCATTTCAATGGGTAGAACTGCCGCCCCTCAACAAACGAGAGCCGCACCCTGCCCCGTTCTATGTATTCCCTCAGAACACAGCCGCCCTGAGCAAACGCCGAAGAGAGAAGCCGTTGAATGTTCTTCCAGAAGCCCTCACGACAGAGGAAATCAAGGATAAAGTCGTCATATTCCTTTGCCCCGCAGGTTATGTCCACCTGCTCCGCAAAGCACTTGTGTGAAAATTCATCGCATAAAATCTTTGCCGTGTTCAGCATATTCATCTGCCGCACAGTGCCCCTGTTCAGCCCCGCACGCTTCACCTCACGCCATTTGGGGCGACCCTCGTAAATGTCCTGCCACCTGTCCATATATCCGCTGTAAAAGCCGTTATCCCCGGGAAATTCTTCCTCCGGAAACGCCTGCCGCATTTTTTCTATCATCATTTTTCATCACTCCCTGTCTAAAAAAAGGCATAAAAAAACCGCCTGATCTCTCAGACGGTAACAAGCGGACGGATTTGCACCGACATCTTGCATTACTCCAATGCAATTAAATTCTATCGAGGCTAAATAGCGCAGTTGAAATCAACTATCAGGCAGTTGATATCAACTATCAGCATGATTTATCATCTGATTGCTTAGCTAAATTAACATGGAATTTAATTTTGATTTTATCAAAGCATTGGTGCATATTCTCCTTCTTAAACTACTTCTTGCTTTTTTTATTATACCATATTTTTGTCACTGTGTCAACCATGCGCTTTTCTTCGGCTGAAAGTTTTGATGTACCATTTTCACCGTGAATATAGCCTTTATGAGTGTGAGGCGGTTTTAAATATACCGGTTTTCCTTGTCTTATCACTTTGTGAGGAGAACCTGATAAATCAATCTGCTTAACTCGTTTGTTATTATTATCGTGATATGTAATATATTTAGGCTCTCCGCTGTTATTTATAGTAACATAAACACGTCCTTTGGTCATAGTTTCAAATGGAGCAGTTGCATTGCCTGAATTTGATTGTATAAATTTGATATTTCCGCTTTGATAAAGTGTTGTGTATTCACTTCCGTAAGGCTTGCCTTTATCGCTCACCCCACTGGAAGCACCTCTACCACCCATAAACTTTAGCCTCCCTGAATTTATCCTGAAAAGATTTAATATGAATTATATTCCCTCTGCATTCATCGGGAACAGAGCCATAAAAAATTATTTCCGAAGGACTGAGCCGTTCACACATAGCCTCATAGCCACTCAGAAACGCCGTTTTTGCCGCTTTGCTGTTCTGCGTGCCGACCGATGAAACAGCAACAACGCCGCCCACAGGCTCACCGTCAAAGCACCACTCAAAGGATCTTTCATCGCTCCAGCAAATTGTGGGAATGACCTTTATCCCGAACGACTGCCAATACGCCCCAAGCCAGTGTTTACGGTAATGATTGTATATCTGCATAGCCACAGGAAAATCAGTGTACAGCGAAAAATCGGGAGACAGCACACAGGCAAACTTTGAAAGCGTGTTTATATAATCCCTCGGTCTGTTCCATACCCTGAAAAACTGGTAATCATCAAGGAAGAAATGCACCGCTTTTTCTGCCCTGTCCTTTGCAGTTGCGGCATAATTAAAGCCGATAAAGCCGGAGAAATAGACTTTATCAGCCTTTATAACAGGTATATCATATCTCCCGACAACATCGGGCGTGAACTTTTCAAGATTTTCATACCGCTGTTTTTCGGGTATCATAAACCTATTGTCCTTTCCATCATATCGTTCATATACGGCTCCGTGCTGTACTCCTGCGCATCGAGATTATCAATGTTTGTTGTGCCGTCATCGAGTCGGACATCAGCCGTTATAGTCCTGCCGTCCCACATAGCCTCTGACAGCGCATCTATGGTCGATGTGCAGCCCTTAAGTATCTTGTACCGCCCTGCACCCATCATCACCGTGTAGAAACGTATGCGGTCGTTTATAGGACCCTTGCGGGCATTATGTATTTCCACACACAAATTTCTTTTCGCCGCATCTATGCGCATACCCTCAATGAGCGTTTGCTCCACGTTATCGCAATATACATTCACCAGCGGAACGCCCCCGAGAATGAGCCTGCATTCTACGATAAACCCCGCAAAATCAGCATATAGCTGCTCAGGTGTCGCAGCATCTTTCCTGCGGTAATCGTGAACAGTCACCATATCCCGAAGCCCACGGGTGAAGCCCGTGCAGTTGAATGCGTGAGCCGACTTGCCGCCGCCGAAGTCAACCCCGACAGTGGCAAGGCTGTCAATGATAAAGTCATTCGGACGGTCGTTGAAGCGGCGATATATAACGCCCTCCGCATTGACCCAATCGCCCAGCACATAGCGGTCGTAATAGACCGTGTCTGCATATTCGGTTTTCAGCGCCCTGACGAAATTTGGGTCAAGCGTAGGATTGTCATCGAGAGTGTATTTCTGACAGTAAATATCCGCATCACTGTCAAGAAATTTCTTGAACCAGTGCTGACGTCCCTCGGGATTGCACGTTCCGTCAAAACGGCTGTAAGGCTTGTCCAGACGTGATTTCAGCATATCAAAGACAGCCTCGTTCCACGTCACGACCTCATCGCCATAGCAATATTTGACCGACATACCTCGTATCTTGTCCACCGATGTTTTCTTGTCAGCTCCGAGGCAGTAACACCGTTCTCCAAACAGCATAGCAGTGTTGTCAGTCGTTCGGATAGACTTTACCAGTTCATCGCCCCACAGTTCCTGCAAGGGGTATATGACGTTACGGAGCAGCGTGCCCTGAGTATGCCCCAGA
>OHFI01000736.1_pt1 | contig 11931 bp, 9 predicted proteins | sample 1567431 | NCBI WGS metagenome assembly OHFI01 (sample SAMEA3879569, study PRJEB24766) | human gut metagenome | biome: human-associated habitat; feature: feces | place: USA | collected 1985/1987 | reverse complement strand
CCACCTTGCCAAGGTGGAGGTAGCGAGTTCGAGCCTCGTAATCCGCTCCACGATTCGTCGAGACAATAGTCTCGGCGTTTTTTTTATCCTTTTATACTATTATAATGTATATCGGAGGAAGTTATATGAAAAGATTTGCGGCGGCGCTGGCTGCTGTTCTTATGCTTACCGCCTGCACTCAGGTGGAAGAAAATATACCCGTAATGGCAGAGACCTCTGCCGTGACCGAGGATACTGACGCATCTGTCGATGTCACCACTGCTGTTTCATCTGAAATTGTTTCGGAAGAAGTCTCGTCAGAAATAACATCGGAAACCGAGCCTGAAACATCGGAGACGATATCCGAAAGTGAAAAGCCTGCCGATGAAACCACAGTCTTGGAAACAACTGCTGCGGAAGAGGCTCGGACCGAAGCACCTGCGGCTGCTGAAGCTTCGGCAGAAGAGACCTCAGCAGCTGAAACTACGACAACCGAGGCGGTTTATGAGGACGCTCAGGCAGAAAGCACGGGCACTGTCACAGGCATTGAGCTTACGTTTTACGATGTGACGCTTTCTCAGGGCGAACACAAGATGCCCATTGTCACCATGTCACCCAAAAGCGCTCCCGATAAATCCGAGATATGGACAAGCTCCGATGAAAGCATTGCAAAGGTAGATGGGCTTGGAAATATCACCGCTGTGGGTGAGGGTACGTGCGTTGTCACCGTGGCTTCCGCTGCCAGCCCCAACGTTACAGCAAAAGTGAACGTGACCGTCAAGGCGGCTCCGGGACTCACATACATAGGCGGTATTCTCATTGCAAACAAGACCTACGCTCTCCCTGCGGACTATAACCCGGGCGTTGACCCCGAGGCTCAGGCGGCTTTTGACGATATGCAGGCCGCAGCCGCAAAGGAGGGGCTGAACATATACGTATCATCGGGCTTTCGCTCCTATGAATATCAGTCGGGGCTTTACGACAGATATGTACAGCGCAGCGGCAAGGCAGAGGCTGACCGCTATTCCGCCCGCCCGGGCCATTCCGAGCATCAGACAGGGCTTGCCTTTGATATGAACACCATTGATATCTCCTTTGCCGATACCGACGAGTATGTGTGGGTCAAGGCACACTGCTGGGAATATGGCTTCATCATCAGATATCCCGAGGATGGCGAGGATGTAACGGGCTATATGTATGAGCCTTGGCACATCAGATACCTTGGTAAGGAGACTGCCAAAAAGGTCTATGACAGCGGCCTTACGCTGGAAGAATATCTGGGAATAGATTCAAAATACAGCGAATGATGCAACTGCATAAGCTGCTTACTTGCATTAAAATAAATAAAAAAGTCCGCATGGGTTTATATTTTCTGACTTAATTTGTTCGGAGGGTATTGACTTTTGCGGATTTTTTTGTTATTATAAATTTGTGCATTGCTTTGCAGGAAAATAACGGTCGGCTTGCATATGGGCGGCAGGGACGTCCGCAGGTCGGTCATTTTGCTTTTCTGCGTTAATGGATATTATTATTTTATAGGGAGATTGATATTTATGATCCGTGTCGGTATTTTAGGCTACGGCAACCTTGGAAGAGGCGTTGAGTTCTCTATCCGTCAGAACAAAGATATGTGCCTCAAGGCAGTTTTTACACGCCGTGATCCCGCTTCTGTAAAGATAATGACAGAGGGCGTTCCCGTTTATTCCGTAAACGATGCAGCAGCTCACAAGGACGAGATCGACGTTCTTATCCTCTGCGGAGGAAGCGCAAATGACCTTCCCACCCAGACCCCTGAGTATGTAAAGTATTTCAACGTAGTTGACAGCTTCGATACTCACGCAAGGATCCCCGAGCATTTCGCAGATGTTGACAAGGCTGCTAAGGAGTCCGGCAAGATCGGTGTTATCTCCGTTGGTTGGGATCCGGGACTGTTCTCTCTTATGAGAATGTACGGCAACGCAGTTCTTCCCGAGGGAAGCGACTACACATTCTGGGGCAAGGGTGTAAGCCAGGGTCACTCCGATGCTATCAGACGTGTAAAGGGCGTTAAGAACGGCAAGCAGTACACCATTCCCGTTGAGTCCGCTCTCGAGAAGGTAAGAAACGGCGAAAATCCCGTTCTCACCACCCGTGAAAAGCACACAAGAGAGTGCTTCGTAGTTGCTGAGGAGGGTGCAGACCTGGCTCAGATCGAGCATGATATCAAGACCATGCCCAACTACTTCTCCGACTATGATACTACCGTTCATTTCATCACCGAGGAGGAGCTTGAAAAGAACCACAGCGGAATACCTCACGGTGGTTTTGTTATCAGAACCGGTAAGACAGGCAACGGCGATAATAAGCACGTTATGGAATTCAGCCTGAAGCTTGACTCCAACCCTGAGTTCACCGCAGGCGTGCTGGTTGCATTTGCAAGAGCAGCATACAAGCTTAACGCAGAGGGCGCAAGCGGCTGCAAGACCATTTTCGACGTAGCTCCCGCATACCTTTGCCCCCAGACTCCTGACGAGCTGAGAGCACATATGCTTTAATTTTGCGGTAACAGAAAATCCCGATGCACTGCGGTGTGTCGGGATTTTTTTCTCACGTATTTATGCCGCCTTGACCTTTTCAGACGAACTGGTATAATAGGAGTATGACAATTACAGTATCCCGATGCGAGGAGGCATATCAAAATTATAACCTGTTTTGACGATATCAGCAAGCGCGCCGCAGAGTGCGGCAGAGATGCCAAAGCGTATATTTTTCTTTCGTGGCTGGGACTTACCGAGGACGAGATGAAAAGCACAGGGGCAGATGATTATAACGCAGCAATGCGTATCCTTATGTGCGGCAGGCTCTCGCCTGCCGCTTTTGCGTGATAAGTGGACTGTTGGAAAAATCAGCACAAACAAAAGCAACAGGGACTTGCATTTTGTCTGCAAGTCCCTGTTAATATCGTTAATATATCTTATTTCCTTACAAAACTGTAGTCACAGCAGCTTCCGCCGTTTCCTATCTGCTGGGTATAAACAAAATCTGCTCCGGGAAGCGAGTCGTAAATGATATCATCTACATGGCAGAACACAGCTGTAAGCTCGGGTATGCCGTATTTCCTGAACAGCTGGTCAAAAATACAGTCGTGGGTTATCATGGAAAAGGTGTTCTTCGGTGCCTGCGGTAGCTCGATGTTCCAGCCGTAGCCTGCTGTTTTGCGGATCTTTATTGACATATACACTTTCAGAAACGGCACGAACACAGGCAGACGTGACAGCTTTTTCATCGTATTTATCTGTGGCTTTACAAAGTCGTACATGGCGTTCCGCACTATTGCTATGCTTTCCTCTCTTGTTCTGCCCCGCTCTTCATACGAGAACACAAACGCCAGCGAGGTGAAAAGGTTGCACAAAAAGCCGTAGTTCTTATCATCGGCATATGGCCTGTTGTCGCTGACAAGCCTGTCTATGCGGCTCAGTACCTTTTCCTGCATGGCTTTGTCAGAATCTGCAAAAAGCACGGTAAATCTGCTGTCTGAGATCATTTTCTCAGGGTCATAGTCTTTCATTTCAAATCCCCTTTGTTTATATTAGCATATACTAACCAAATTATACCATCGGATTGGAAAAGTGTCAATAGGAAAGCGTGTTTTTGGGCGATATTTGGGCGCATCAGGCAGATAATTCATATTATCTATTGTAAAAACGGCACTTGTGTGCTATAATGTGTGCAAATGTGATTTGAAAGGACGTTTTGATATGAATAAAAAGATCATTGCCGCTTTGTGCGCTCTGACGATATGCCTCTCTGCTGCTGCCTGCGGACAGACTGACAGTGCAGAGGACGCTCCTGCCGAGACAACTGCTGCCCAGAGCACTCCCGCTCCTGTTACCATGGCGACCGAGGCTGTTCCCACTGAGCCTGTTGACCTCTCCAAGGGGCTTACGGACGCTATGTACGAGAGAGCTGTTGTCAGCGAGGGCAACAAGGCTCGCCTTGCAAAGGCTATGAAAAAGGCTGCAAACGGCGAGGACATCACTGTGGGCGTTATCGGCGGCTCCATTACTCAGGGAAGCAGTGCCACTGACCACAACAACTGCTATGCCGAGCTTTTTCACAAGTACTGGGTGGAAAAATTCCCTCAGAGCAATGTTAATTTTGTGAATGCGGGCATAGGCGGCACAAATTCCTATCTGGGCGTGCACAGAGTTGACACTCAGCTTCTTGACAGCAAGCCCGATGCAGTCATCGTGGAATTTTCCGTAAACGACACCGACAAGCTTATGAACAAGTATTCCTACGACAGCCTTGTAAGAAAGATACTTAACTGCGACAGCCAGCCTGCGGTAATGCTGTTGTTCACCACTCAGGAGGATGGCACCAGCCTGTGGGAGACCCACAAGGAGATAGGCGCTGCATATGACCTGCCCATGCTCAGCTACAGGGCTGTGGTTTATCCCGAGGTCTCTGCGGGCACTCTTGACTGGAAGGACATTTCCCCCGACAATATCCACCCCAATGACGAGGGTCACAAGCTTATCGGTCAGCTGGTAAGCAGATATCTTGACAGTGTTTATGACGACCTTGACAATATTGACGACAGCAGCGTTGCTTTTGATACTCCCGCTTACACTGCCGATTATTACAAGGACGCAAAGATGCTCGGCGCATCGGATATCACTCCCCAGGAGATAAGTGGCTTTGAGCAGGGCGGAAACTCCGTTTATCCCGAGCTTTTCCCCGACAACTTCGTTACCGAGGGCGAGGGATATCTTAAATTCGAGACAGAGTGCAAGTGCCTTGGCTTCTTCTACCTGAAAAAGGTTGACGGCAAGGGCGGCAAGTATGATGTTTACGTTGACGGCGAAAGAAAGGGCACTCTTGACGCTGATTTCAAGGGCGGCTGGGGCAACTATGGCGAAACTCAGCAGATACTTATCTCCAAGGACAGCGAAAAGCACACGGTTGAGATAAAGCTTGCCGAGGGCAGCACCAACACTTCACTCACAATTTTAGGAATAATGGAAAGTTAAATTGAATACAACTGAAAAATTTTTGTGCAAACATACAAAAAACACACTTGGCTAATCTGTAAAAATGACAGTTGAAGATTTGGCAAAAATGTGTTAAAATTAGCTTGTGAATATTTATGGGAGAGATATCGGCATATGATGTTTCTTTCATAAACAAAGGATTTAATCAATTTTTTTCAAGGAGGAGACAAATATGAAGCTTAAAAGATGTATAGCTTCTGCAACAGCTCTTGCGATGACCGTAAGCGTTATGGCATTTGCACCTATGACTGCTGAAGCTGCTCCGGTCGATAGACCTAATGGCACTGAAAGTGTTATCAAAACCTTCAGCATTGACGGCAACCCCGTTATGTCTCAGTATGCTTCCTGCTGGGTAAGCCTTTACGGAATCGACGAGTCAAGCTTTACTTCCGCAAATTATGTAAAGGTAACCATGGATTTTGACACTGCACCTGAGATCGGTGACGGCAAAAACAAAATGAGCGAGGTCGCAGGCTGGGGCTGGGGCTCCTACAGCGGCTGGTATAATGCAGGTCAGTTCTACGACGGAACCATCAAGAGCAGTAAAAATCTGGTTCCTGCTACCAGTTCAAAGGATAAAGAATATTACTGCTACCTTCCTGTTTCGGATTTTAAGGTCGATGACCATATAGCCGGAAATGTTCAGAACTATATTGCCGTTACTGCAACACTGAAATCTGTTGAGCTTGTTGAGATATCAAGCTTCTCTGCTCCCACACTTCCCGCTTATAAGTATGATTTCGACCAGTCCAGCGGAAGCTGCGGCGCTTGGGGTCAGGCTGCTTTCACCGAAGTAGGCACTGACAAGACCGTTACCCCCGAGGTACTGGCAGGCAATTCTGTAATTGCTGTCAAATATACAAGCTCAGATCGCCCTGACCTTGTTCTCAGCGACAGCAAGGGTGATACTTCTCCCCTTAACTGGATAAAGGTAAAGCCTGACGGCGTTGCCGACGGCGTTGCTTACTACATGATGGCTGATATGGCTGCAGCATGGACAGCAGCAGGCGGCAGCACAGATTTCTCTGATGTTGCCAAGCTCTTTGTTTCCGCAGGCGCCAATGATCTTACCGTATCTTCTGCTTCCGTTTACTCAAACTGCAGCAAGATAAAGACCATTACCCCCGTAGTAACACTTCCCGATTCCATCACAGTTTACACTACCGATACAGATGCTCAGGTAAAGCTTATCAAGGGTGCTGTCAAGGTAAGCGGCATTGATATGCTTACTTCCGATGACTACACTCTTACAGTTTCATCTGACGGAGCAGCGGGTGTTGCAGTATTTGCTCTTACCACTGTTGGAAAAGCAAAGTATGAGCTTTCTGCCGATGCGGTTACCACAGCTACCTGCGTCATCAACTTTGAGGCTTGGAAGCCTACCTTCTATGATGATTACACCGTAAGCGGTCCCATGACCATTGATGTTGATTACAACTCCGATGCTTCCGCTGTTTCTTCCGCTATCACAGCTGCTATCGGTTCTCAGACAATCACAATGGAGCTTATCGCTTCCGAGGGTGACCACGCTCCTCTCCCTGCAAAGGCTATTGAGGACGTTATGACCTCTATCGTTCTTCCCGATTCCTACGATGCTGACTCTACTGTTTCCGTTCCTGTTACCATCGGTCTCAGCAACGTAATGAACGAGGGCGACGTTTACTATCCCAATTACACACTGGGCGCTTCCGGCGAGGCTGCAAGCTCCGTAACTGTTACATATACAGTTAATATCGGTTCTGACAGCTCCAAGCCCGATCCTAATCCTAACCCCGATCCCGCTCCCAACCCCAACCCCAATCCTGATCCCGAGCCTACTCCCACCCCTGTTCCCACAGGCTACAACGGAGACGGCACCGATCCTACAGCAAAGTATCCTTCCAACGGCAGCACAGATTGTGCAGCAAGCCGTTATGCAGGCGGCAATGCGTACAGCTCAGCAAGAGCCGGCTATGCTATCCGTCAGGCAGCTTCCGGTTCTGAGGTAGTTATCATCATGGAATCCGATGACATTATCCTCAGAAGAGTTCTTGAGCTTCTTGCTCAGAAGGATAACGTAAACGCAACATTCGTTTACAGCGGATATTCCGTAACCATCAACAGCGACGATATCGACGCTGACGAAGTAACAGATATCGACCTTTCCAACAAGGGCAAGTTCCTTACCGCTGATGAGCTGGCAATGTTTGACGGCGCTATCGAGGTAAGACAGCTTAACCTCAGCGCATTCAAGGGCATTGCAAAGGTACAGATCACCATGACAATGACCGGCGCTTCCAAGGGTGCAGACGGCACAGCTCTTGACAGAACCTCCGAGGGTCAGTTCAGATTCATTTCCGACGGTTCCGTTGGTGATGACAGAACATTCTCCTTCGAGATCACCGAGGGCGGCAAGTATGTCGTTTACACAGGCGACTGCGATGTTGAGGTTTACGAGGACGATGTTTGATCGTTCGGACTAAGCTGAATTCTTAAACAATGAAAGCACGTACTTAAAGGGGCACCCTTAGGTACGTGCTTTTTCTTGTATGCAGATTATATTTAATTTATATCTGTAGAATTTTTTATACCATTGCTGTATAATATAATCACATAATGCGAAAGGACGATAATATATGAAATTCAGACTTACAATAGATATTGACGAATTGAATTACGCTCAGGCAATAAGAGCTATCCTGCCCTTTGTGAAAAAGGAAGATATCCCGCTGCCCGAAATGGTGCTGAGTGCTGCCGAATCTCCGGGAGTATTGGAGAATTTTCTGAAATTTATCCCCCGGGAAAAGCAGGACGAGCTTATCCTGAAAACCTTTGACAAAAACAAGGTGAGGATAATCGCCAAGGCTCACAGGACTGCCGCAAAATACGGCGTGGATATGAAAATATCGGACGTTTCCCTTGAAGAGCGCACCGATGATGTTATAGTGTATTGATAAAAGGAAGGTAGAAGATCATGAACGAAACCATTCAGAACCTTATTACAAGAAGAAGCGTGCGCTCTTACAGCAACAAGAGCATTCCCGATGATGTGCTTGACCAGATACTTGATGCAGGCTCATATGCCCCCAGCGGAATGAACAAGCAGTCCGCCGTTATGGTGGTGCTCAGGGACAGAGACAGGATATCCGACATCTCTTTCCTTAACGCCAAGGTCATGGGAACAGACAGTGACCCGTTCTACGGCGCTCCCGTTGTTGTGGTTGTATTTGCCGACAGCCGTGTTCCCACCTACGTTGAGGACGGCAGCCTTGTTATGGGCAACCTTATGAATGCGGCTCATGCGCTGGGCGTTGATTCCTGCTGGATACACCGTGCCCGTGAGGTGTTCTCTACTCCCGTTGGAAAGGACATTATGAAAAAATGGGGACTTGATGAGAACTATGTGGGCATAGGAAACTGCATTCTCGGCTACTCCGACAAGCCTGTTCCCGAGGCAAAGCCCAGAAAGGGCGGAAATGTTATTTTCGAGCATCACTAAGCCGAAAAGAATTTTCCCGCTCATATTGCTGCTTCTCTGCGGCTGCGGAGAGGTGCGGGACGGCAATGTTTCTGAGACTGTTCATAATATTTCTGAAAACGTTCAGAAAACCGACAGTGCTGAAACTGCGGAGATTTCTGCCGTTCGCAATGACGGCGTGCTGATGTTCGGCTTCACCGCAGATGAGTTTGTGAACAGCTTCAATGCGGTTTACAGCAATGAATACGGGGAGGATTATCTCACTCCCGTTTCTCAGTGGAATTGCTATGAGGCGTGTTCCCCTTTAGTGGATAACGACGGCATGGCGTACTGCTTCACCGAGGACAGGGAGATATTATCCATGCCGAACATCACTTTGTTTACCGATGACAACGGCGGTGTATATGAGATAATGGCGACCTTTGATGACCACGGATATCAGGACTGGCTCAACAAGAAGTTCGGCATCATAAGCATGAACATGATAGAGACCGTTCTGCCCGATATGGCAGATACAGAGGCGTTTTACAGGGAGCTGTATGCACTTGCCGGAACAAATTTTTACGGTGACGATTACAAATTCCCGCCCTCGGACTTTTACCGCAGCGGAGATGTGGGGCTTTACTCCTATTACGGCGGCGGAACTATAAATATATGCGCTGTTCCTGCCGATGATGAGCTTGAAAATGAGCTTTCTCGGGCGGATTGTGTGATACATGGGATAGAATAATAAAAGAGCTGCTGCATTTTTTTGCAACAGCTCCTTTTATTATCCCTGCTCATTTTCAAAAAGCTCTCCGTCAACAATGCGGACTATCCTGCCTGCACTTTTGGCAACGTTCAGGTCGTGGGTTATCATGACTATGGTATGACCCTTTTGGTTAAGCTCGCCGAAAAGCTTCAGAACTTCCTTGCCTGTGGCGCTGTCAAGAGCGCCTGTGGGCTCATCGGCGAGGAGCAGCTTTGGGTTGCCCACCAGTGCCCTTGCAATGGCTGCTCTTTGCTGCTGACCGCCCGAAAGCTCATGGGGCTTGTGATCCATTCTTTCGCCCATTCCCAGCTGAATAAGGCGCTCCCGTGCGGCAGCCTCCGCCTCCGACGAGGTAAGCCCACGGAGCAGCAGTGGCATCATCACATTGCGCAGCACGGTGTATTTCTGTATCAGGTGATATTTCTGGAAAATAAAGCCCACATAACGGTTTCGCAGGTCTGTAAGGCTTTTGTCGTTCATTTTATGCACGGCGTTGCCTGAGAGATAATATTCGCCGCTGTCAAAGCTGTCCATGCAGCCGATCATGTTCATAAGGGTGGATTTTCCCGAGCCTGAGGGTCCGAGTATGGCAAGAAATTCCCCCTCCTTTACTGTCAGGTCGATGCCCTTTAGCACGTTCAGAACGCTGTCGCCCATGGCATAGCTTTTTCTGATATCCTTCATGCTGATAACGTCCATATTTTCTCCTATTCTGCGCTTGCCGCACGGACTGTGCCGTCCTCGCTGACTGTAAGGGTGAGGATCGTTCCGACGGTTATGCCGCTATAGTCGGAGGAACGTCCCGAAAGTCCGGCTATTGTCATTCCCACGGGGATCATGTAGCTGCTTTCCTCGCCACTTTTAGTGATAGAAGCGCTCTTCCTGCCGCCTCTTCCGAAGCCTGCGCCGTCGGGAGCGTTCATATCACCCGAGGGCATTTCGGGCATATCTCCCGATGGCATATCTCCTGACGGCATATTTCCGTCAGGCATTTCGGGCGGAGTGCCGTTGCCGTCATTGTTGGGAGCGTCGGGGAGATCCGACGGCATATCGTAATTACCGTCCGACTTATCATCGGAATGGCTGTTATCACTGTCATCTTTGTTTTCTTCCACCGTTCCCAGCGCCAGTGTAACATAGTTGCCTGCAATGGCTGTGACTTCGCCCGAAACCGTTGTATCTGTTGAAACTGCGGTGTAATTGTTGGGAGCGGCGGTGGTTATCTGTTGAGTTTCCTCTGCGCTGTCTGAGCAGGCAGTGAGGTTAAGGGTCAGCAGGGCAAGCAAAAGGAAAAAGCTTTTCTTATTCATATTATCTGCCTTTCTTATGTTCATATTTATTCTCCGCTGAGGGCTTCGATAGGTGTAAGGCGTGAAGCCTTGTATGCGGGGTAGAAGCCGAAAATAGTTCCCGTTGCCGCTGCAAATACCAGCGACAATACGCCTGCCGGCACCGACGGCTCTGCTCTTGTGCCCAGCAGCTCTGCCGCAGGGATAAGCGCATATCCTGCCGCCACGCCTGTAATCCCGCCGAATATGGCTATCATTCCCGCTTCAAGGAGAAATTCGGAAAGTATCACCGATTTCTGGCTGCCAAGGGCTTTCAGCAGACCTATCTCGCCTGTGCGTTCCTTGACCGTTACGAAAAGCACATTCATAATGCCAACGCCGCCAACGAAAAATACTATGGAAGCCACGGCGATAAGAAGCGTCTGGAGAGTGTCGGCGGATTTTGTTGCCGCTTCCATCTGGCTGCCTGCATCGGTTATGGTAAAGGTGGCTGAGGGATAGTTCTGGGTAAGCACCGCCTCGATATCCGCCATTACGTTTTCGACCTCCGATACATCGGAAGCTACGGCGGTTATCTTGGGGTCGCTGTCCGAGCCGAAAATGTACTTTGCGGCTGTGGAGTAGGGTACGTATATTGCTTCATCGGGGGAAATTCCCGAGGAGACTGTTCCCATTGATGAGAGAACGCCCACGACCTCGTAATTCTTGCCCTCTATTGAAATGCTTTCGCCCTGAGCCAGATAGGCAGCACCGAAAATGTTCTGCGCTGTTTTGTAGCCCAGCACGCAGACCTTTGCTTTGTCCTCTTCATCGTCCTCGGTGAAAAACTCGCCGTACTGCACGGAAAGGTTGCTTATCTGCGCATATTCGGGCATAACGCCTGCGGTGGTGAAATTTGTTTCTTCGTCGAGGTCTCCGCCGTCAACTGCTGCGTCTCCGCTGGTGATAATAGATATGGACTCAATGTTCGGAACTACAGCGGCAATGTCCTCAACGTCCTCTTCTGTGAGGGTCACAGCTCCTGTTCGGGCTGCACCTGAAAATCCGCCGGAAGAGCCTCTTCCTGAGGAACCTCCTCCTGCAGGTCCTCCGCCGCCTGACGGGAAGCTGCCGGAACCGCCAAAGTCGGGCATACCGCCGAAATCAGGCATTCCTCCGCTTGAAGGAGGGCCGCCGGAGCCGCCGAAGTTTTCCATCATGCCTTCCATCATGGTATCGGCGGTCTGACCTGCGGTGACTTCTATTGCCCCTGCGTTCAGGTTCTTGAACTGGTCGGCAACATCAGCCTTGCCGCCCTGTCCAATGGCGATCACCAGCACGATAGTTGCCGAGCCTGCGGCTATTCCGAGAGAGGTAAGGGCGCATTTTGATTTGTTTGAAAATATATTTATAAAAACTGTTTTTATCAGCTCGGAAATCCTC
>OHFI01000731.1_pt1 | contig 11977 bp, 4 predicted proteins | sample 1567431 | NCBI WGS metagenome assembly OHFI01 (sample SAMEA3879569, study PRJEB24766) | human gut metagenome | biome: human-associated habitat; feature: feces | place: USA | collected 1985/1987 | reverse complement strand
CATACTGCGGCTTCACCATTGGACAACTGCTTCACCCAAATTTCATGCTCACCCACTTTCATGTATCGTCCACCTTGTTTGCCAAGCTTGTCCTGATTTACTGCAATCACTTCTTTATTTGTCAAAATTCCAAGTGTCTCCTTGTCCATTTTACGAATATCATTACCCGCGAGCAAAGGGGCAGCAAGCATACACCACATCGTGAAATGAGAGCGATTCTCTTCCATCGTCAGCACACCATTACCCACCTGAAGCATGTCCGGGTCGTTCCAATGTCCCGGTCCGGCGTATTTGTGCAAGTCGGCATTCTTGTCAATGATTTCTACGACACCGCATCCTCCCCAATAATTAATACCTTTAAAAGCATTGATAATGTCACCGGTAGTCCTCCAAAGATGTCCGATGCCTTTTGCCCATGTCCAAGGCTGGCTGTTTCCCCACTCGCAAATAGAGAATACGATAGGACGCCCGGAAGCCTTCAGGGCATCACTCATTGTTTTGTAGGCAGCTTGAGGATTCTGGCCTTCATCAAAACACCAGTCATACTTCAAATAATCCACTCCCCATTCCGCATAAGTGCGTGCATCCTGAAACTGATAGCCACGGCTTCCCGGTCGTCCGGCACAAGTCAGCGTTCCCGCACATGAATAAATACCGAATTTAAGTCCTTTGGAGTGTATGTAATCTGCCAAAGCCTTGATGCCGGAAGGAAAATTCTTTTCATCAACCAGAATGTTTCCTTCATTATCCCGGCCTACCTGCCAACAATCATCTATATTGAGATACTCATATCCTGCATCCTTCATGCCGGTAGACACCATCAAGTCTGCAATCTCACGAATCTGTTTTTCATTAATGTTACAACTGAAGCAATTCCAACTATTCCACCCCATAGGAGGAGTCAAAGCCAAAGAATCGGTACTGTTTGCACGGGCAGAAATGACAGTGCAAACTACAAATAATAAACATAAAAATCTGTTTTTCATAATACAATTGTTTTTCAAGGAATAATTAAATATTTCAAGTTTCGCAAGTTACCTTTGCGCTTTCAAAACAATCTCAACGCTCTTCCTCCGAGAGAGAGCATTAAGATACAACAGTTCATCAACAATCTGAAAAATTTGAGAAACTTCAGTTATTATAAAACACAAAATCAATGGTTCCTTAAATATCAGATTATCGGTCTTATAAAACCACTATCGCAATGATGCTATATCAATCACCAACCGGCTATCATCCGTGATGTGTGTAGTAGTAAACTTTACTTTATCATCCAGCCTTACCTTAATCTCTACTGTAGCATTGCCAAGGATAGTACCAGCCTTGTTGTCCAGTAGAATTTCAAAGTTCAATGTCGACTTGTTCGTCACTTTCACCAGAGCCTGATTGCCTTTCACCTCCTTCACTTCATAAGAGAGGCACGCCTTGACCAGAGATAGCAGGTTCTTCTCAGAGCCTATCAGTATATCCCCGAACTTCACTACCGAACGCCCGGCAAGGAGAGCTTCTTTCACTCCTTCCTCAGAACGTTCTTTGGCAAATACAATCGTCATCGGTCCACTTTGTTTGTCCGTACGATACGTTTGCTTATAAACGCCATGTATATCGGTATTTCCCATATATGTCAGGCCGTATTCCTTACAGTAATTAAAAGCTTTCGGATAGTACTCAAAGCCGTTCACCACCTCTATTCCATGTATCTTTTTTTGCTTAATCAAATCTTTATGGACATTATATAAAGTGCTTGTGTCGTTAGGCCACCCCGGATGATTCCACATAATGAAGGCCTCTTGCTCCAAAGCGTTGTCAACAGCTCTCAGAGGATCTTCCACGTCCAGCGCATTGGCATCCGTCAAGAAGAGAGCATTGATGTGCCCTATCGGCTTGGAACGGGTTATCTCGGCTCCCTGAATTACTATCAGATTGGAAGCTTTCTCTACAGTCTTTGCCCTTTTGTAAGATTCGTTATGGTCGGCCTTGATATAGTCTTTATGGGGGCGATATTCTATATGGTCGGTAATGGCTATCACATCCAGCCCGCGAATAGCAGCTTCCCACACCCGATTTTCAGGTTTTATATCTCCATCGGAGAAGATGGTGTGGGTATGAAAATCACACTTCAGAGTTTTATATCCTTCCACATCGGGGATATAAATATATTCGCCCGAATAAGGCTGCTGTGCTTCCGGTACCTTCACTACTTCCAGGCCCTGCAACTGTGCAGAGCCCCGAAGTGTGAAAGCCGATAAAAAAAACAAAGATAAAATTAACTTTTTCATTCGTCTCTCTATTTTATAGTTTGCTATTTTGCAGGAGTAATCTTCACGAAGGTGACACCGTGATAGGGAACTTCCGTCCGGAAGATGCCGTTCACCTCTCCCAAGTCTTTCTGTCGCCACAAGTCACGAACCATTGCTTTTCCTTCAATGCCAAGCTGTTTCAAATCAAAATCAAAAGCATACTCTCTCATCTGCATAGCTTCAGCATCCTCCTGATCCCAAAGAATGAAATAAGGGTCTACATGGAAGAAGCCCACCGCATAAGAACCGTCGTACAGTTTTTTACTCCATACTTGGCCGTTCTCTACCATCATCTTCTTGGCGGGAGCCACCATGGGGTCTTGGCTGACTGCTATCACTTCGTTGTTGGTCAGCAGATTCAGCGTAAAATCGTCCATATTTGCCATGTCGCAACCTATGAGCAAAGGAGAAGAAAGAAGGCACCACAAAGAAATATGAGAGTACTGTTCGTCTGCCGTAAGATATGAATCGTGCACTTTGCTTCCCCAGCCTTGACCAAGCTTGCCAACAACCAGCATGTCGGGGTCATTGTTTCTGCCCGGAGCCGTAGCATCCGCACAAACATCCTGGAAAGTACCTATAGCTGTCACAACATTCCATTCGTCCGTGATGTCGCGAGTAGTGCGCCATTGGTTTCCTCCTGCTTCCGGTGCCCAGTTCCACACATTGGGAGCGCCATAACCCACACAGTAAACAATGTCACGGTTCACCTTATCCAATGCCTTGCGCATCACGATATAGGGTTCCTGAATAGTCTTCTCTTCCGAATCTTTTTCTATCTCCAAATATCCGCAATAGTCATATTTCAAATAATCCACTCCCCAGCGTTCCCATGTCTTGGCATCAATTTCTTCGTGCTGGTAGCTGCCCACATGTCCGCCACAAGTGATATGTCCCGGTGAGGAATAAATACCGAACTTCAAGCCCAATCCATGAATATAGTCTGTCAATGCCTTGAAATCGGGGAATTTATCGTTTGAAAGTATCTCGCCCTGCTTGGTACGCGCCGCAGCTTCCCAACCATCATCTATATTCACGTATTCCCATCCGTAGGCATGCAGTTTTTCGTTCATCATGCGGGCTGCGTCACGCACTTTCTCGTCGTTCACAGAAAGCCCCCAACAGTTCCAACTGTTCCATCCCATAGAAGGAGTCAAGGCTATGGCATCTCCTATTTTAACAGTTACCTCTTTCTGGGCCGTACCTTTGTCATTGGTGGCTTTGAGCGTTACCTTATACTCTCCCTCTACTGTGGCTTTACCCGTAATGCGACCGGTAACAGCATCCAATTTCACACCAGCCGGAAGCCCTTCGGCCTCAAACTTCATGGGGCGGTTGCCGGTAGCCATCACAGACCATAGGAACGGATTACCCGGACGTGCGCCATAGACCAGCGGATTGTTGATGACCGGACTTTCGGGAGCAGGAGGCGTAAGGATATACTTCTCCTTTGCCACCGGTTTTGCCCACGCAGGAACAGGTTTCACATCGCCACGAGTCGTTATCTTCACATTGAGCCAGTCGGCATGGTCGTACATAATGCCGTCACCACATTCTTCTACCAATAGCAGCACTTTGTCCACCCCTTTCAGGTTTACATTAAACTCTTTTACTGGGTCTCCTTTCTGCATCACTCCACTCTTCCAGAGTTCCTTCTTGTCACCGAGAATCTTGAACTGAAGTTTGCCTGCAAACAAGTTCTTGTCATCAGCTCCTGCCAAACCGGAGATCGAAACGGCCTTTCCATCCAAATCGTACAGCAGGCGGCTGATGGAATGGGCACCAAGTCCACGTTCATAAACAACTCCATTCACTGTAAGCGGAGTATGTACTACGGAACGGTTGACTTCAAGCATTCCCCAGTCCTGAACATAACAGGAATCTTGACCGAATTCATCCAGCCACACTTCTTTAGTAGGCCCGTTGTCGCAAGACTGCAAGCTCCAAGCGCCCATCAACATTGCAGCCATAAGTGCTGCACATTTTTTAATTTTCATTTCTTTGTGTTTTTTGTAAAATCAAGTGAGATTATACTCGCCTGCAAGATCCAATTTATTGTAAATAATCCCTACCAGCATGCGATGTTTTTAAAAAGCCCCTCCAGGGCACACTCTGAGAGGGGCTATAATCAGTATACGACTGAATAGGGTTCACTTCGGAACACAATTCGCGAATCCCCAAAAGCGGCCATTATCCGTAATGATCAATTACCACATCAATCAATCGCCTTTTCTACAAATACGAATATTATCGAATGCAAAATTACGGGCTATCTCAGGATCTATCTCCAAACGCATATTGAAGCTTGTGTACGAACCTGGATGGTAGTCCGGATAATCCTCTGACAAATATACATTAAACGGCAACGTAATTGTCTCCCAACGGTTGAAGTTCTGTATATTAAAGTCTGTAGCAACCCAATCGCATGTGGGAGCAGCCCAATAAAGATAATTACAGAACCTTATTCTGTCCTTGATGAATTGATTGGATGTGCGGAATTCACATTTCACCACATAATTCTTACATGATTCAAGTCCTAACATATCATCAGTATAAGGTATATCGCCTCTTTCTGCAATATACCACCAAGAGCTATATTCAGATTTATCATCTATTCTCAAGAAGTTACCGCTCAACCGTTGTGGATCTTTCTCATCAGTCACCACATTTGTCATAGAACTGGGCAAATATTCGTCAAAGTCCATAATCATAAAATCACAATCGTAGTAACGTCCGGGGCATACCGCCTCAACATTATACTTCACCCCTTTCACTTTAATTTTTATGTTCTTATCTACATCAACCGGTACTTTAGCAGTCAGATAATTATTAGCCGATTTAATGACCGGAGATACCTTTCCATTGAAATCGACAACAGCATTGAGCGAATCTATTTCATAGAGGTTGAAGAAATCTCCATAAATCATAATCGTATCACCCGGTGCCGTATATTCATTGAACATGCGGGAAAGCTTTAAATTGGGCGCTACCGTTTTAAAAGGAATTTCAAAACAACCGGCCGTATTATAAATACTTATTTTATCGGTTTTCTTGGTTGCCAGCTTTACCGGTATCTTTATAAACAGAATATCATCTTCTGTATATACCTCTTGCATATCCAGCTTAATGTCATCAATCAAAATAGAATCGATATTATGAACATCCAAACCGGTTCCATGAACAGCTATAAAATCCCCCAAAGCAGCTTCTTCAATGGTGGTATTCATATCAGCAATGGTGGTCACATTGGTCAGTTCAATAGGAAGTGCAACTCCGTTATCGTCAGAGCAAGATGTCCAAGAAATTCCCATAAGAAGAGCACCGACGAGATACATCTTCCTAAAACTCAATATCTTTTTCATTGTATTTTTCATCATATAGTTAATAAATAGGATTACCATCCGGGATTATTTTTCTCAATATAAGGGTTACCGTTAATTTCATCGGGCGGAAGGGGCATCAGCCAATGCTTCTCCTCACGTCTCTTCAAATTACCGTTTTCATCCATACCGATAGCATTCATTACCGATAAATAAATACCCCAACGAATCAAATCGGTACGACGATTCCCCTCAACTGCAAACTCTTTAGCACGCTCTTCCAAGATAAACGAACGGAAAGTTTCTTTCGTAAACGGAATCTTCTCATGACGCTTGCTTACCAGCGTACTATTGTTACGCTTATTCAACAATTCAATCTTAGAGAATGCATCTTGGGTAGGTCCATTCAATTCATTATCAGCTTCCGCATACAGTAACAGCACTTCTGCGTAACGCATAAAAGGCCAGTTAAAGTCTTTACGATTACCGTCAATTTCACCCGTCACTGCCGTAAACTTAGTAAAACGAGAACCGTAATAAGCACCATACGTAGGCTGGTCGGTCTTCTGATAAGCTCCAATACCCTGGTCGGCATACGGAGCCTCTTCACGGTTCACGTATACACTGTCACGCAACGGGTAGTAACGCCAGGTATAAATGCCCAGTTCTTCGTTATAAGAATCGGGGTAACGGTGCAGAATGCCCCATGTAATACGTTCATCTTTCCAATCATCGAACATCTGTAGCCAGTGATCGCGATAAGTATAATAACCAGAACCCAGAGTTCTATCCTCTTTCCAATAGCCGTAATACGATTCGCTGATATAGTTTCCGGCAAGATTATCCCCTTCGGGATAAGTCTGTAATGTAAACAGGAATTCCGGCCCGTTCTTATTGTCGATTTTCCATAATTCTTTCTGACTAGAAGCCAACACACACTCTCCTTCTGCAATCACTTCGGCTGCTTTCTCTTTGGCCAGTTTGTAATACTCCTGAGAATTGAACTCTTCATATCCCGGAAGACGAATCTTGTTATGCCAGATTTCCTGAGGCATCAATGCCGATTCTGTTCCATCCGGATTCGTAACCTTGCCGGGACCACCCTTTACCATGACTTTGCCACTCTCCATCGAAGCAGAACCAATCGTAGCATAGACTAAAGCCAACAGCGACTTGGCTGACGCACGAAATACATGCCCTTTCTTATAATCCGAGTCTGTACGAGGCATCAGCAACGTTTCAGCCTCCTTTAAATTGGCTATAATGTCCTCATACACTTCCTTGACGGAAGCTCTGGGCTGGTAACTGCTGTTACCTTCACCAATAGAAGTTTTAAACAAAGGAATACCACCAAAACGACGTACTAATTCAAACTCCGACCATGCCTTGAGAAAACGAAGTTCACCCAACGCATTATTCTTGGCTTTCTCAGGTACATTGGTCATCTTGTCAATCAGATAATAGTGGTAATTGGCACGATGAATGGCGGTTGAATAATATGCAAACACATTATTTATACTACCATTGTTATAAAAGTTACCGGTACCGGTTTCTTTAAAAGCCCAACCCGGCCCTGTCTGATAGTCATTATCATAATTAGTAGCAGAATCATAACTACCCCATTCAAACATCCAGGCCAACGGTTGGTAAGCGCCATTTACCAACAGTTCATACTCACCATCAGCAGACAAGTCTTCACCTGAAATAAATGTATATACTTCTTCATCCAACGTACAAGAAGTCATCAACATGGAGCCTAAGCCCAATGCCATTAATATATTCTTAAATTTCATAGTCATCATTATTTAAAATCCAATTTGAACACCAAAATTAAATGTACGGGCACTTGGATAAGAAGCCATATCCACACCTCTGCGTTTAGGGTCACTACCAAATGAATTCACATCAGGGTCCATCCAACTATAACCGGAAATTGTAAATAGATTGGAAACGCTGGCAACCAAATTAATACTCTCCACAAACTTCATCGGATGGCGGAAACGGTAGCTCAAGCTGACATTCTTGCAACGCAAGTAAGATCCATCCTCAATGTAACGGTCAGATGCCCTCATAGAACGTGTACTGGTTCTATTGGCACGCGGCCATTTGGCATTTGCCCTATTTTCGGCAGTCCAACGATTGTTATAAATAAAATAAGGCATATTATCCACGCTGGCCATATCAAATTTCTTAAGATTGACATTCAACACGTCATTACCTTGTGTACCCTGCAAGAAGAAACTGAATGTCCAGTTCTTCCATTCCAATGTATTGGTTATACCATATTGGTAATCCGGGTTGGTATTACCTATAATCTGACGGTCTCGATTATCAATTACAGGATCGTCATCAAGATTCTTGTATTTCACTTCACCTACCATGCTTTTAACCTTAGAGTCCGTCTCATTTCTATACAACGGATCTGCACGGACTTCGGCCTCATTGTCATAAAAGCCATCTTCCACATACCCATATAGAGTACCGATAGGCTCACCATTACGTACCAAGAACATGTTCTCAATACCCCAAGCCACATCAGAATATTGGTCGGCATCCAAACCACCCACCTTATTACGGTTGAATGAAATATTGGCATCTATAGACCACAAGAAATTACGTGCCTTTACAGGAATGAAATGACCGGAAATTTCCAACCCTTTATTTGTTACATTACCATAGTTTGCCTGAATACGGCTAAAACCGGAACTCATAGGAATAAGCTTATCCAACAATAGGTCTTTTGTCTTCTTATAATAGGCATCTACTGTCAAATTAACACGGTTATTCAAGAAAGCAATGTCCAAACCTATGTCAAACTGATTGGTTGTCTCCCATTTCAGAAGAGCTGCTGCAGGTCCTCCCCAGCGGGATTCTGCCATACCACTCTGCAATGAACCACCCATACCGTAGTTAGAAACAACAAAACGGGAACGGGTAGCATAGGCACTGACCCCCTGACCTCCGGTCTGTCCGGCACTGACACGCAATTTCAAGTCATCGAAGAAATTCAGCTGCTTTACAAAAGACTCATCAGACAAACGCCAAGCAACGGCTCCCGAATAGAAGTTATTCCAACGATTTAACTCTGACAATTTACTGGAACCGTCACGACGCATAGAAAAAGTGAATAAATAACGGTCCAGCAAATTATAATTGGCTCTGAACAGATAGGACATCAGCTGAGACTTTCCACGACTACTTTCCATACGACGGTCCTTAGTTCCTGCTTCAATGACGTTGTCTTCAGTCATATCGTTCGGGAAATTAGATGCAGCCATCCACTTACTATGCCACATGCTGTTTTCATAAGTCATACCAAGCACAGCATTAATGCCATGAACTCCAAACTTCTTGTTGAAAGTCAACAAAGACTCTGTCGAAATGCTTTCATAAGCATCATCTGACTTCGTTGCATAACCATTTGTAGGAGCTATACCCGCACCGGTCCAACGGTTATTATAGGTATTACGTTCATAATAGCTATAACCGTAACCAAAATTCTGACGGAATTTCAACCAGTCGGTAAACTTCAATTCACCAAAGCTTGAGATAAATACATTCAACGTCTCTTGGATATTCTTCTCCGTATGTACAGTCAAATAAGGATTAGCCAAACCGGTAGAGAAATCTTCCGAAAAGCCAGAGTCTTTATTGGGATCGAATACCGGACGAGTAGGATTAAACGAAATAGCTGCAGGAATTACACCATACGTTTCACTATTGGTACGTGCCAAACGATTATCGGAAGTTGCAAAACTGATGTTAGTACCTAACTCTAAAAAATCATTGATTTTACGGCTGTTGTTAGCTCTCGCTGTATAACGTCTATAATAAGAATTAACAATCACACCCTGCTGGTCAGTATAACCACCGGAATACATATAGTTACCTTTCTTATCACCACCCGATACTGTAACATTATAATCTTGGCTTATTGCTGTCTGAAAAATTTCATCCTGCCAATTTGTTCCATAACGTACCGGTCCTCCTTCTTTTTCGACAAAACCCTTCCGGTAATCCCATGGACTTGGCTTATACTCCTGACCTACTACAACCATTTCTCCTGTAATAGGATCCGGAGCTTTCACCGGAGCCCAATATCCCACCAAAGGATATTCCAATTGGCTGTCTGCCTCAGAGTAACCGTCATACAAGAGACCATTCGTGATACGTTCATTACGGTACAAAGCGTAATCACAAGCATCGAGCACATCAATACGTTTTACCGGATTAGAGATGCTAAGGTTAGCAGAAAGCTGAACTTTTGCCTTTCCCTCAGCACCGGATTTAGTAGTAATAAGCACAACACCATTGGCAGCACGAGAACCATAAATAGCTGCTGAAGAGGCATCCTTCAGAACTGAAATATTATCAATATCGGCCGGAGTCAAATCACTCAAAGAACCGGGAAGTCCATCTACTAGAACCAAAGGACTAGGAGTTGCTCCAAACGAACCGACACCACGGATACGAATAGTACCAGCATCCTGTCCCGGATTACCGCTTTCCTGTGTAATGGTAACACCCGACATCTGACCGGTCAACATATTAGAAACGTCAGGCACTGCACGAGATTCCAATGCTTTACTGTCCACTGATGCAATAGAGCCAATCACATTGACTTTCTTCTGCGAGCCATAACCTACAACCACCACTTCATCCAATGTTTCCGTATCTTCTTTCAGAGTAATATTAAGGAAAGATTTATTTCCGACCGGAACATCCTGAGTATTATAACCAATATAAGAAACTTGCAAAGTAGCATTGCTTGGAACGGACAAATCAAAGTTACCATCTATATCTGTAATACTTCCTACAGTGGCATCTCCTTTTAAAATTACATTGGCACCAATAATAGGTTCCCCGGCCGAATCTTTTATAGTACCCTTAATTTTCTTAACCTTCTCATCATCTTTCAGAGTGATAACAATATAATTGTCATTCACTTGATAGACACAATTAGTTCCTTTTAGCAAATCCGACAGAATTTGCAATACATCCTGATTCTTTTGATTCAAGACAACTTGCTTATTGACATCCAGTTGTGAAGTGTTATAAGCAATCTTATACTTCGAAACAGATTCAATTTTCTCAAACGCTTGTTTTAAAGAAAGACGTTCCCCATTGAAGGAAACTTTCTGTGCATTAACAGAGAGGCTGCCGGCCAGAAATAAGCCAACACCAAGCCCCAACACTCGAATAAATTTCTTGTTCATTTCATATTAGATTTATTAACGACATAAGGTGTACGTACATGAGAAAGACAATTAAAATAAATACTACACCCAATGGTTTTGTGTTAACAAATACTAAACCGCTATCTTAAATAGATATTCTTGCCAACAATTTCATATTCTATACCGGGAACCAATATTTTAATGATTTGAAGTACTTGCTCCAACGATTCATTTCTATTAAAATGAACTCTCAAACTTTGATTCTGGTAAATAGATGTACGCACATGGAATTTCACACCATACACACGTTCCAAAGTATGAAGAACATCATTAAACGGCACATTGCCAAAGAACAACCCTCCCATACGCCAATCGGAGTGGGAAACAGCATTCACTTTATGCTGCTGTACTATCCCTGTGGAAGGAGTATATATCAACTGGTCATTGGGTTCCAGAAAATATTTCTCCGGTTGTTTATTTACCTTTACCTGTAACCTGCCGGTTTCCAATGTAGCCATTATCTGATTATTGTCCGGATACGCCGAAATATTGAATGTCGTACCAAGCACTTCCAACTCTAAATGATTGGTAGTGACAATAAAAGGATGCTCTTTATCTTTTGAAACTTCAAAGAAACCTTCTCCCGCAATATAAACATTGCGAGATTCAGATATGAAACTGGAGGGATATACCAACAAAGTACCGGCATTAAGCCAAACCTTACTCCCATCAGGAAGAACCACTTCTTCACGTGTACCCATAGCTGCATAACGCTGCATATAAGTCACTTCGGACAACGTCTCCTTCACATAATCCTTTGCAGAATAATAATAGTAAGCCGAAAAACACACCATAATGAAAGGAATAGCCCAAATAGCAGCTACTCTTCCCCAATTTATTCTTTTCGTATTTCTTATATGTTCCCGATGTACTAATTCGACAGTCTGTTCTTCTTTTTTTAATCCTAAAGAGGTCTCCAAATTATAAAAAGCCTTCTCTATTTTTTCGTCAGAGCAAGAAGCATCGTCCAGTTTATCCCAAATGTGTGAAACAGCTTCTTCTCTTGCTTTATCTTCCACAGGAAAAACCATACGATTATAAACACGTTCCGTTATCTCATCAGAAACTTCATGATGAAAGAAAAAGTCTATTATCTTATGTATATAATTATTCATTTTCA
>OHFI01000728.1_pt1 | contig 11999 bp, 10 predicted proteins | sample 1567431 | NCBI WGS metagenome assembly OHFI01 (sample SAMEA3879569, study PRJEB24766) | human gut metagenome | biome: human-associated habitat; feature: feces | place: USA | collected 1985/1987 | reverse complement strand
AAAATTAGCTGCAAAGCAGCGGGAAAGCACGAGTATCGTGCGGTTTTGCGAATGTGCGTGGGATGGTTCTGAATAGTTACGGTAAATAGAAACACGAAATGAGGTAATTATGGAAGCATACACGAGTTTTGCCCGGGTGTATGACATGTTCATGGACAATGTGCCATATGAGGTGTGGGGCAGATATATTGTCGAAAAACTGCGTGCAAATGGCATAGACAGTGGATATGTCGTGGACTTAGGCTGTGGTACGGGAAAGCTTACCACGCTTCTTGCAGATGCAGGCTATGATATGATAGGCATTGACAATTCTTTTGACATGCTTGATATGGCGCTTGAGAGAGAGGATGACAGAATCCTTTATCTGATGCAGGATATGAGAGAGTTTGAACCGGGAGAAAAGGTGAGTGCCGTCGTAAGCGCATGTGACAGCATCAATTATATTCTTGAGCCTGAGGATCTTCAGGCAGTTTTTTTCTGCGTGAGCGAAAGTCTTAAAGATGGTGGCATTTTTATATTTGATATCAATACTCCATATAAATATGAGGTGCTCATGGCTGATAATACCATAGCTGAAAACCGTGATGAGGGCAGCTTTATATGGGACAATTATTATGATGCCGATGAGAAAATAAACGAGTATGACCTGACACTTTTTATAAAGGAGCAGTCAGAGGATGAGGATGACATCTACAAGAAGTTTGAGGAAACTCATTTCCAGAGATGCTATGAGATTTCAGAGCTTAAGGAGCTTCTTGAGCAGTCGGGACTTGTGTTTGATGCGGTGTATGATGCGTACACAGACGATCAGGTGAAGTGTGACAGTGAGAAGGTCACTGTAATTGCACATAAAGGATAGAATTAGATAATGAGAGGTAAATTATGTCAGATTATATAGTAAGAGCAACAGCGGCGGATGCTAATATCAGAGCATTTGCTGTAACATCAAGGGAGATGGTGGAGACCGCCAGAGAGGATCACATGACAACACCTGTCATGACGGCGGCACTTGGCAGGCTTCTTTCTGCGGGAGCCATGATGGGAGCTATGATGAAGGGAGATAAGGATATCATAACTCTTCAGATACAGTGCAGCGGACCTGCAAAGGGGCTTACCGTCACAGCAGATTCGCACGGCAATGTAAAGGGCTTTGCCATGAATCCACAGGTTGAGCTGCCACTCAATGCGGCAGGCAAGCTTGATGTGGGTGGAGCACTTGATCTTGGAATACTTACAGTCATAAAGGATATGGGCTTAAAAGAGCCGTATTCGGGTCAGTGTGAGCTTAAAACAGGTGAGATAGCTGAGGATCTGACCTATTATTTTGCCACATCTGAGCAGATTCCGTCGGCGGTTGGTCTGGGTGTGCTTGTGGATAAGGACCAGAGCGTAAAGCAGGCCGGTGGATTTATCATCCAGCTTATGCCGTTTACACCGGATGAGGTTGTGGACAGGCTTGAAAAGAAAATCACAGAGATTGATTCGGTGACACAGATGCTTGACAGGGGGCTGACTCCGGAGCAGATACTTGAGGAAATTTTAGGGGATTTCGGGCTTGAAATCACAGATACGACTGAGACACGCTTCCACTGCGACTGTTCAAAGGAGCGTGTGAGCAGAGCTCTTTCCACACTGAGCAAAAAGGATCTTGATTCCATTATCGCAGATGGTGAGAGCATTGAGGTAAAGTGCCAGTTCTGTAATAAGGCATATGAGTTTACGGTGGATGAGTTGAAGGAGATGCGCTAATTGAAGGACGGATATATAAAGGTCGCTGCAGCGACACCAAAGGTAAAGGTAGCTGATACTGTATACAACGGACAGCTTATTAAAGCTCTTATGAAGGAGAGCACTGATAACGGGGCAAAGGTGGTTGTTTTCCCGGAGCTTTGCATTACCGGATACACCTGTCAGGATCTTTTCTGGCAGGATAAGCTCATAGCTGCAGCAGAGGATGAGCTTATAGGAATAGCTGATTACAGCAGGAGCCTTGACGGCATATTTTTCATAGGGCTTCCATATGAGATAAACGGCATGCTCTATAATATGGCGGCAGTTGTATCGCGCGGAGAAGTACTTGCCATGGTGCCAAAGACATTTCTGCCAAACTATAATGAGTTTTATGAGGCAAGGCATTTTGCATCGGGAGAAAACCTTAGCACATATGTCACACTGAAAAATGGACAGCAGGTGTCTGTAGATACTGATTTTATTTTTAGCTGCAAGCAGCTGCCAAAGCTTAAGATAGCGGTGGAGCTTTGTGAGGATCTTTGGACTCCGAACCCGCCGAGCATCAGACACGCGATGTCGGGTGCCACTGTGATTGTAAATCTGTCTGCATCAGATGAGGTGACAGGCAAGGCAATATACAGGAAAGAGCTTGTGAGCGGACAGTCTGCCAGATTAATCTGTGGATATATTTATGCGTCAGCGGGAGACGGTGAGTCCACACAGGATGTGGTCTACTCAGGACACAATCTCATCTGTGAAAACGGAAATGTGCTTGCCGAGTCAAAGCGCTTTACAAATGAGACTATATACAGCGAGTTTGATGTAGAAAGAATAGAGACTGAGAGGCGCAGGATGACAACATTTGTTGTCGAGGATGATCACAGATGGGCTGAGTTTGATCTTGAGGTAAAGGATACCATTCTTAGCCGCTATGTAAATTGCGCTCCTTTTGTTCCTGCAGACAAGACAGACAGGGACAGACGCTGTGATGAGATTCTTATGATTCAGGCTATGGGGCTTAAAAAGAGATTAGAGCATACCAACTGCAAGACAGCAGTTATCGGTATTTCAGGAGGACTCGACTCCACACTGGCACTGCTTGTCACGGTAAGAGCATTTGACATTTTGGGAAAGGATCACAAGGATATAGCGGCAGTTACTATGCCGGGCTTTGGAACAACAGACCGCACATATGACAATGCGGTAAATCTCATTAAATGCCTTGGAGCTACATTTATCGAGGTGGATATAAAGGATGCCGTAAATATACATTTCAGGGATATCGGACAGAATCCGTCTGTGCATGATGTCACCTACGAGAATGGACAGGCACGCGAGCGCACACAGATACTTATGGATATCGCGAACAAGGAAAACGGAATGGTTATAGGTACAGGAGATTTGTCAGAGCTGGCACTCGGCTGGGCGACCTACAACGGAGACCATATGTCCATGTATGCTGTAAATGCATCGGTTCCAAAGACTCTGGTGCGCCATCTGGTAAAATACTATGCAGATACCTGTGGCAGCGATTTGCTGGAAAGTACACTTCTTGATGTGCTTGATACACCTGTTTCTCCTGAGCTTTTACCACCTGAAAACGGTAAGATTTCACAGAAGACAGAGGATCTTGTGGGGCCTTATGAGCTGCATGACTTCTTCCTTTACAATATGCTGCGCTGCGGCTATGCTCCTGCCAAGGTTTACCGCCTTGCAAGGATAGCATTTGAAGGAAAATATGATGATGAGTTTATTCTCAAATGGCTTAAGAACTTCTATCGCAGATTTTTCGCACAGCAGTTCAAGCGCTCATGTCTGCCGGATGGACCAAAGGTAGGAACAGTGGCGGTCTCACCGAGAGGAGACCTAAGGATGCCTTCGGATGCGTGCGGACGTATCTGGATGGATGAAGTTGATAAGCTGTAATAGTAAGAGGAAAACAATGGGAAAGACACATAAGAAAACTGATAGAAGGCAGGAAAGCATAGAACGTGCAAGGCACAGTGACAGGCGCATGAAAATAGGCGCAATAGTCCTTTGTGCAGCGATAGCCATAATAACATTTGTGGCTGTGGGCATGCAGCTTTTGGTTCCTGATACAGAAGCAGCGGTAAGTGCTGATAATAAGACACGCTCAGGGAATGTTGATGTGCAGAAGAATAATAATTCACTTACCGCATCTAAAATGGATTCAGTAAAAAGGCAAAACAGCTCAGAAGATGATGTAAACGCTGCGGAGCAAAGCAGCGAGCCTGACAAGGAAACGAAGCTTGATGAGATACTTCAAAGTGCAGAGTATCCGGTGCAGCTAAAGGAGCTTGCGAAGAAGAATGATGAGGCAATTGACTTCATATATGAGTATCCTAAGGAGCATTCGATAGAGCATGATATTGATCTGACTGCAGAGGCCTCGCAGGATACAGTACCTCTATTGCAGCAGTGGGATAAGAGATGGGGCTATGAAAAGTACAGCGGCAATTATTTTGCGGCGAGTGGCTGCGGTCCGACTGCACTTTCGATGGTTGTATTATATCTGACGCATGATGCACAGGCATCACCTCTTGCAGTGGCAGAGTATGCAAAGGAGGCCGGCTACAGTGTGGACGGCTCCGGAAGTGCATGGGATCTTATGAGCAAGGGCTGCAGGCACTACGGCGTAAATGCTAAGACTATAAAGGAGGATGAGGATACATTTAAAGAAAGGCTTGATGAGGGCAATCTGATAGTCGTAAATGTCGGTCCGGGAGATTTCACAGACAATGGACATTTTATGGTGATCACAGGCTATGATGATGAGGGCTTTACTATAAATGATCCAAACAGTATCATAAAGAGCAATACCCACTGGCAGTTTGAGAGGCTGAGTTCGCAGATCAGGGCTGCATGGAGGATGTTTGTGTAGATAATAGTAGCAACATATGCATTTATGCTGATGTTTGTGATGCATATGGAAAAGTTAAAAAATAAGAAATAATAAACCTGCTGTGTCATGCTTGTCTGACACAGCAGGTTTTTTATTAAATTCATGAATAATCATAAATGAGGGGCAAAATACTTTTTGACCCCTCATATCATTAGTATAGTGTACTAAATTTATACGGACTAATAATAAACAGTAAAGTATGGTATGCAGATTATAGCAATTGAATACCATGCTCCTCACATTCCTTAATTGTCTCCTCAGGCCACAGTGAGCTCTGTACCTCACCGATATGAGCCTTTCTGAGGAAGAACATACAGATTCGTGACTGTCCGATTCCGCCTCCGATAGTGTACGGAAGCTCCTTGTTGAGGATAGCCTTCTGGAATGGAAGCTTAGCACGCTCAGGACATCCGGCCTTGTCAAGCTGCTCCTTCAGAGATTTTTCATCTACACGGATACCCATTGATGAAAGCTCAAGTGCGATATCAAGAACAGGATAGTATACGATGATATCAGCGTTTAAAGCCCAGTCGTCATAGTCAGGGGCACGTCCGTCGTGAGGCTCTCCGTTTGCAAGTTTGTCACCAATCTGCATTACACAGATTGCACCCTTTGCCTTTGCAAAATAATACTCGCGCTCCTTTGGAGTATTGTCCGGGAACATTTCCTCAAGCTCTGATGTGGTGACAAAGGTGATATCCTTTGGCAGAATCAAATCTATGTAGTCGTACTGTATAGCCATATACTGCTCGGTCTTGCGCAGGCATTTGTATACTGTCTTTACTGTTTCCTCAAGGAAATCTAAGTTTCTGTCCTCCTTGCGGATGACCTTTTCCCAGTCCCACTGGTCAACAAATATAGAGTGGATATTGTCAGTCTCCTCATCACGTCTTATGGCATTCATATCTGTGTAGATGCCCTCGCCGAGAGAGAAGCCGTATTTCTTTAATGCATATCTCTTCCACTTGGCAAGAGAGTGAACGACCTCAGCCTCCTTGTCACCCTGCTCAAGGATGCCGAAGGTAACAGGTCTTTCATATCCGTTTAAGTTATCGTTTAAGCCTGTGGTAGGATCAACGAAAAGCGGTGCTGAAACACGTGTCAGGGAAAGACGCTGTGCGAGCATGCCCTGGAAGAAATCCTTAACAGTCTTGATGGCAAGCTGTGTATCGTGAAGATTCAGTGCCGAAGAATAGTTCTTTGGTATTGTTAATTTGCTCATTTTCGATTAAACCTCGTTGTATTATTAATTTTTAAATAAAATTCCTTTAACCTGATTATTATATCACAATTTTTCTAGAAAGATAGTCCATAATATGATAAAATTAGATAGTTTAGAGAGAAACAATATCGTTTTACCTTATTTTTACGTGTTTAAGGTGTTAATGAAAGGTAGTAGATTTATATGAGAAAAAGAGATATGACCTTTGCTTCGGCGGTGCTTGAGGCAATAGATGCTATTTTAGCTCTTACCTATATAGGCTTACAGATTTATTATGGAGTGTGCTATCACATACAGGTATTTAAGTTTGTGGCCAATATACTTGTGCTTTTGCTTGTATACATTGCAATCACATGGCTGCAGCATTATCCGGAAAAGCTCAATCACATAGCAGCGGAGCTGTGTGTGGGCAATATCAGAAAGTATTCACTCAGGCTTTTGACGTTTGTAAAGCTTGTTTTTACTGCGGGGCTTTTGGTGCCATGCGTGTGTGATGCGTTTGGAATAGCAATCCGCGATGTATACAGCCTCATTATGATAGGGCTCATCCTTGTGGTGACGGCATATTATGAGTACAGGATATTTCAGGAAATAAAGTCATTGCGGAAATAATATAGGAGAAATAAAATGCAGCTTAGTATAGAAGAAGTTAAAAAGCTGGATAGTAAAAGCTATCAGATAATAGATATAAGAAGTGAGGAAGAGGTGGCGCACGGTGCCATAAAGGGAGCACTCAATATTCAGGCAGAGGAAATAGAGTCAGATGAGAGGGTGCCACAAGATAAGAAGCTTGTCATAGTCTGCAGCCGTGGTAAGACAAGTGTGGATGTGGCAGAGTATCTCACAGAAAAAGGTTTTGATGCGGCAAGCTTAAAGGGAGGCTATATAAGCTGGCTGCTTGATGCCATGAAAGAGGATGAGGTGGCAGAGCGCGATATAAAGGCAGATGTGGAGCAAAGCATCAGAAAGAAATTTAAGAAATCCATCTGGCGCAAGTTTACAAAGGCGATAAACACCTATGAGCTTGTAAAGCCGGGGGATAAGATTGCAGTGTGTATCTCGGGCGGTAAGGATTCCATGCTTATGGCAAAGCTGTTTCAGGAGCTTAAGCATCACAACAAGTTTGATTTTGATGTGAAGTTTCTCGTCATGGACCCGGGCTACAATGAGGCAAACAGGCATGTCATAGAGGAAAACTGCAGGAACCTTGGCATCCCTGCCACTATTTTTGAGTCAGATATATTTGATGCTGTATATGATATCGAAAAATCGCCATGCTATTTATGTGCGAGGATGAGAAGAGGACATCTGTATGCATTTGCAAAGGAGCTGGGCTGCAACAAAATTGCGCTCGGACATCACTATGATGATGTTATTGAGACGATACTCATGGGTATGCTCTACGGTGCACAGGTACAGACCATGATGCCTAAGCTTCACAGTACAAACTTTGAGGGCATGGAGCTTATCAGGCCTCTTTACCTGGTCAGGGAGGACGATATCAAGGCATGGCGTGATTACAACGGTCTGCATTTCATACAGTGTGCCTGCAAGTTTACAGATACCTGTACCACCTGCAATAATGAGGAAAACCGTTCAAAGCGTGTTGAGATAAAGCAGCTCATCGCTAATCTTAAAAAGGTGAATCCTTTTGTCGAGGCAAATATATTTAAGAGCGTGGAGAATGTAAATCTGGCTACGGTTGTAGCATATAAAAAGGATGGCATAAAGCACAGCTTCCTAGATCACTATGATGAGTAAGACAGATATATTTCAGGAGGGCATTGTATGGCAGATATCATGGATTATATTGACTGGCGTGGAGACATAGGCTTTGATGAGGTGCATGTAAATGAGGTGGACGGACTGATTTTTTCACAGCTTATTTATGTGCAGATGAAGCCATATATGCCGGATGCAAAGAAGTCATACCTTACGATAAAACAGCTTTCAAGCCTTTACTGCGCGGACCACAGTGATGATGAGATTGAGCAGATGCCTAATCTTTTCCGCCACTCCGCGAGGCTGCTTCAAAAGCTGGCGCACTCAAGGCGCTATGCTGACTGCATTTTGAGATATTATATATACGATATTAGTGAAAAAGAGGAGTCGCAGTTTTCTGCGGTTACGATAGAACTGCCTGACGGCACATATTTCATTTCCTACAGTGGTACAGACCATTCCGTGGTCGGCTGGAAGGAAAACTTTAATCTAAGCTATCTCGATGAGACACCGGGACAGAACAAGGCGAAAAAATATTTAAAGCAGGTGGCAGCATATATATGCAATGATGATAGGGGCATAAATGAAAAAGCCATAAATGAAAAAGCTTTAGATGATGAAAATATCAACAATAAAAGCATCAATACAGGAAAGTTGTGGATAGGCGGGCACTCAAAGGGTGGAAATCTGGCAGTGTTTGCCGCCATGCATGTGGATAAAGAGGTGCAGGATGTCATTATTAAGGTGTTTAATTTTGACGGGCCGGGCTTCAATCACAAGATGATATATACGGCAGGCTACAAAAGAATTTTTGACAGAATAGAAACCTTTCTGCCGCAGTCGTCTATTGTTGGCTTATTGCTTGAGCATGTGGACGATTATGAGGTGGTAAGAAGCCGTAATTCGGGGCCGCTGCAGCATGATGCTTTTTCATGGGAGATAATGGGCGGAAGTATCATAAAGGCGGATGGGCTGGACAAAAACAGTGTGCGCCTTGACAAGACACTCAGAAACTGGATAGGCAGCATGGATGAGGCGCAGAGAAAGCAGTTTGTAAATGTGCTTTTTTCAATAGCATCGGACTCAAATTTTGAGAACCTTGACCAGATGTCATTTAAGCAGCTCATTGAGATGATAAAGGCTGCCGATGATCTGTCAAAGGCTGACTGGAGTATGCTTAAGGATACAGTAAGACTCCTGATTTCTGCCGGTGTCGGCGTGGTCAGGGATGAAAAGGAGAAATAAATGTTAAATCAGTTTTCAAGAACACAGCTTTTGCTTGGAAAAGAGGCGATGGATAGGCTAAAGGGCGCAAGAGTCGCAGTATTTGGAATAGGAGGAGTGGGCGGATATGTCTGCGAGGCACTAGTCAGAAGCGGCGTAGGAGCGATTGACCTTATCGATGATGACAAGGTGTGTCTTACAAACCTAAACAGGCAGATAATCGCAACCCGAAAGACCATAGGAAAATACAAGACAGATGTGATGGAGGAGAGGATTCATGATATTAATCCTGATGTCAGTGTCGTGACGCACAGGTGCTTCTTTTTGCCGGAAAATGCTGATGAATTTCCGTTTGAAGAGTATGATTATATAGTTGACGCGGTTGATACGGTCACAGCAAAGATTGCGCTTGTCATGAAGGCACAGGAGAAAAATGTCCCTATCATAAGCAGTATGGGAGCGGGAAATAAGCTGGATGCAAGTGCATTTAAGGTGGCTGATATATATAAGACCAGCATGTGTCCTCTTGCAAAGGTCATGCGCCGTGAGCTTAAAAAACGTGGCGTGAAAAAGCTCAAGGTGGTATACTCTGAGGAGAAGCCTACAAGACCGATAGAGGATATGTCCATAAGCTGCAGAAGCAACTGCATCTGCCCGCCGGGTGCCGAACACAAGTGCACAGAGCGCAGGGATATTCCAGGAAGCCTTGCATTTGTACCATCAGTGGCAGGACTTATCATCGCGGGCGAGGTGGTACAGGACATAGCCTTTGACAGGGTATGATAAAGAATACAATTACGAAAAGAGAGGAATAAAAATGCCAGTATTTGATTTTAGCGATACACCGGTAGCAAACGAGCATCCGGAGTGTACATATGAGACATTTCATTCGACAGAGACCAAGGCATCGGCCGATAAACCGATTGTTGTGATAGACAATAAGCAAAAGGAGTGGGCGCACCATGCGCTCGGTATGTTTACAAATCCGATAAAGCGTACATCCTTTGAATTTGAGGATGGTGATGGGGTGACCAGTGCAGATATCCTGCGCATTGATTCCCGCTTTGTTAGCCTTTTTAAGTGGCTTGGTGAAAATCACATAAAGGTACAGCTTTCAGGAGCCAATACACCTGACGGATACGCAGTATACAGGGTGAGGGAGGTGTCTCTCGGCAGAGGCACAAAGCTGTCTGCAGAGGATGGATTCCTGCAGTATATGATGGAAAGGCTCTTTGCCAGCACCATGCCTGAGGATGAACCTGACCTCGATGATTACGAGGAAGAGGGCGACAGCATGAAGCTCACCAGTATACAGAGCATCACAGATTTCATGACCTGTGCAGGCCGTACACTGCCTGACAATATACTGCTGTGGGCCAGAAGAAATCTAGCAGTTGCGCGTTCAAGCGAGGTATCACCTGAGGAGAGACGCCATGCGCAGAGAGCACTTTCCATCATGATGAATATCCAGTGGAAGGGAAATTACTTTGAGGCAATTGACCCTGTGGAGGCAAGGCGCATACTCGATGAGGAGCTCTATGGCATGGAGAGCGTGAAGCAGAGAATCATTGAGACCATTATCCAGATAAACAGGACTCATACACTTCCTGCCTACGGACTGCTGCTCTGTGGACCGGCAGGAACCGGAAAGTCACAGATTGCATATGCTGTTGCACGTATACTCAAGCTTCCATGGACCACACTCGATATGAGCTCCATAAATGATGCAGAGCAGCTCACAGGAAGCTCAAGAATCTATTCAAACGCAAAGCCGGGAATCATTATGGAGGCATTTTCACAGGCGGGAGAGTCAAATCTTGTATTTATCATCAATGAGCTCGACAAGGCCTCAAGCAAAAACGGCAACGGAAATCCGGCAGATGTGCTTTTGACACTGCTTGACAATCTGGGCTTTACAGACAACTATATGGAGTGTATGGTGCCGACCGTCGGAGTATATCCGATTGCAACAGCCAATGATAAATCCCAGATTTCTGCACCGCTTATGTCACGTTTTGCGGTGATTGATATTCCGGACTATACCGATGAAGAGAAGAAGGTCATCTTCCAGAGATTTGCCCTGCGCAAGGTATTTGAGCGAATGGGAATGAAGGAGGAGGAGTGCGTTCTCACAGAGGACGGACTTGATGCAGTGATTAAGCTTCACGAGAACACATCGGGCATAAGAGATCTCGAGCAGGCTGCAGAGCATCTGGCAGCAAATGCACTTTATCAGATAGAGGTTGATAAGGTAAAGCAGGTGGTATTTGACGCTGAGGCTGTTTTTGAGCTTTTAGGCTAGCAGGATATGATTACGGATACAGGAATTGTTACGAAAATAAAAGGAGATTGTCAGGATGAGAGAATTTGGAAAATCCAGAAAATTAGATAATGTGCTTTATGATGTAAGAGGACCGGTGGTGGATGAGGCGGCCCGCATGGAGGAAAACGGCACAAATGTGTTGAAGCTCAATATAGGAAATCCTGCACCGTTTGGCTTCAGGACACCTGATGAGGTGATATATGATATGTCACGCCAGCTCACGGACTGTGAGGGGTATTCTAACTCCAAGGGACTTTTTTCTGCAAGAAAAGCAATCATGCAATATGCACAGCTCAAAAAGCTTCCTAATGTGACGGTTGAGGATATCTACACCGGAAACGGAGTCAGCGAGCTTATAAACTTAAGCATGTCAGCGCTTCTTGACAATGGTGATGAGGTGCTGGTGCCGGCACCGGACTATCCGCTTTGGACAGCCTGTGTTACACTTGCGGGAGGCACGGCAGTACACTATATCTGTGATGAGCAGTCAGAGTGGTATCCGGACATAGAGGATATCAAAAAGAAGATTACAGACAAGACAAAGGCAATCGTAATAATCAACCCAAACAATCCGACAGGAGCGCTCTATCCAAGGGAGGTGCTGCAGCAGATAGTTGATGTGGCAAGAGAGCACGAGCTCATGATTTTTTCGGATGAGATATATGACAGGCTGGTGATGGATGACTATGAGCATGTGTCTATTGCGTCGCTTGCACCGGACCTCTTCTGTGTGACCTTCAGCGGTCTTTCGAAGTCGCATATGATAGCAGGATATCGTATCGGATGGATGGTTTTAAGCGGCAACAAGGCGATGGCAAAAGATTACATTTTGGGCTTAAATATGCTTTCTAATA